>WBZN01000696.1_pt1 | contig 23548 bp, 29 predicted proteins | sample 5204281 | NCBI WGS metagenome assembly WBZN01 (sample SAMN12344347, study PRJNA552823) | activated sludge metagenome | biome: Activated sludge suspended growth; feature: Nitrification reactor; material: Wastewater; isolation source: activated sludge from nitrification reactor of wastewater... | reverse complement strand
GTGCGCGTCGCGAAGCGCAGCGGCAACACGCTGAGCTGATCACGAATCGCGCACGCGAAGAGCGAGCAAGGGAACTAGGTGATGGCGAAGAAGAGCGAGAGCAAGAGCGAGAAGAGCGCGGCGAAGCCGGCGGCGAAGGCCGCGGCGACGGGCCCGGCCAGCGACTACGCGTCGCGGCTGCAAAAGCGCTACACGGACGAGACGGTACCCAAGCTGCGCCAGGAGTTCGGCATCACGAACGCCATGGCGGTGCCCAAGATCGAAAAGGTCGTGCTCAACATCGGCCTCGGCGAGGCGATCCAGAACATCAAGTTCCTGGATGACGCCGTCGAAGAGCTGGCGTTGATCGCCGGTCAGCGGCCGACCGTGACGCGGGCCCGCAAGTCGATCGCCAACTTCAAGTTGCGCGAGGGACAGGCGATCGGCGCGCGGGTGACTCTGCGCGGCCAGCGCATGTGGGATTTCCTGGACCGCCTGATCAGCATTGCGCTACCGCGCGTGCGCGACTTCCGCGGCGTGCCGAACCGCAGCTTCGACGGTCGCGGCAACTACACGCTGGGCGTTCGCGACCTGCTGATCTTCCCGGAGATCGACTACAACAAGGTCGAGAAGACGAAGGGCATGAACATCACGATCGTAACCACGGCCGGCAACGACGAGCGCGCGCTCTATCTCCTCAAGGAGCTGGGCATGCCGTTCGTCCGGGCTTAAGGCGCACAGGAGAAAGCACGATGGCGACCCAGGCCCGCATGGCCAAGACGCGCAGGAAGCTGAACTTCAACGATACCCGCCAGCGCAACCGCTGCAAGGTCTGCGGCCGGCCGCGCAGCTACATGCGCAAGTTCGCGCTCTGCCGGATCTGTTTCCGGAATCTGGCGCTGCGCGGTTACCTGCCCGGCGTCGTCAAAGCGAGCTGGTAGGAGGCATTCATGAGCATGACCGACCCGATTGCGGATCTGTTGGCGCGCATCCGCAACGCACACATCGCGAAGCACGACCGGCTCGATGTTCCGTCGTCGAAGCTGAAGCTCGAGGTCTGCCGTCTTCTCAAGGAAGAAGGCCTGATCCGCAATTTCCGTCTGTTGGAGGGCGAGGGCCCGGTGAAGACCGTGCGCATCTTCCTGCGCTACTCCGAGGACGGCACGCCGGCGATCCTGAACCTCATGCGCGTCAGCCGGCCTGGTCGCCGGGTGTACCGCGGCGCCGATGAGATCCGCCCGGTCATGAACGGCATGGGCGTGAGCATCATTTCGACTTCCCAGGGGCTGCTCACCGACAAGCAGGCGCGCGAGCGCCGCCTCGGGGGCGAAGTCCTCTGCGAGCTCTACTAAAGGCGCATTGAGGAGATAGTCATGTCGCGTGTAGGAAGAAAGCCGATCGAAATCCCCAAGGGCGTCAAGGTGGAAGTGCGCGACGGCGCGCTCTTCGCCGAAGGCCCGAAGGGCAAGGTGCAGCAGCGCCTCGTCGAAGGTCTGCCGGTGGACCTCAAGGACGGCGTGCTGACCGTGACGCGGCACGGCGACTCCGGCAAGGAACGTGCGATGCACGGCCTGGCCAGGGCGCTGTACGCCAACGCCGTCAAGGGCGTCGCCGAGGGGTTCACCAAGTCCCTCGACATCGTCGGGGTCGGCTACAAGGCCGAAGTGCGCGGCGCCGAGATCCATCTGGCGCTCGGGTATTCGCACCCCGTGGTGTACAAGATCCCGGCCGGCATCAAGGTCGAGATCGACGCCAAGAGCAATCGCATGACGGTCTCCGGGGCCGACCGCCAGGTGGTGGGCCAGGTCTGCGCCGAGCTGCGCGGGCTGCGCAAGCCGGACCCGTACAAGGGCAAGGGCATCAAGTACTCCGACGAAGTGCTGCGCCGCAAGGTCGGCAAGGCCGGCGCGAAGTAGTCGCGCAGGGGGATAGTCATGAAGAACGTCAAGGAAAAGACCGCGCATCGCAAGCGCGCCCACCAGCGGCTGCGCCAGCGCGTGCAGGGCACGGTCGAGCGGCCCCGGCTGTCGGTGTTCAAGAGCTCGAAGTACGTGTATGCGCAGATCATCGACGACCGCAGCGGCACGACGCTCGCGCAGGCGAGCTCGATGGAGGCCGAGGTGAGGACCGGTGTCGAGTCCGGTGCCACGTCGAAGGCGGCCGCGCGTCGCGTCGGCGAGGTGGTCGCCGAGCGCGCCAAGTCGAAGGGCATCAGCAAGGTCGTGTTCGATCGCGGCGGCTACATCTACCACGGCAAAGTGAAGGAACTCGCCGAGGGTGCACGCGCGAAGGGCCTGGAGTTCTAAAGCGAGAACGCATAGCAGGCGGAGGTCCGTCCTTCGCCGAGGAGACGAGCGGTGGCTAGAGAGTTTGATCTCGAGAGCGAATTCTTCGAACAAGTGGTCCACATCAACCGTGTCACCAAGGTGGTGAAGGGCGGCAAGAACTTCTCCTTCTCCGCGTTGGTCGTCATCGGCGACGGCAACGGGCGGGTGGGCTACGGCGCGGGCAAGGCCAAGGAAGTGCCGGTCGCGATCCGCAAGGGCGTGGAGATCGCGAAGAAGAACCTTGTCGAGATCCCGACCAAGGGCTCGACGATCCCGCACGAGTCGCTGGGCGTGTACGGCTCCGGCCGCGTGTTGATCAAGCCCGCTTCGCCCGGTACCGGCGTGATCGCCGGCGGCCCGGTGCGTGCCGTGATCGAGAGCGCCGGAATCCAGGACATCCTGACCAAGTCTCTGGGTTCCACCAACCCGCACAACGTCGTCAAGGCGACGATGGATGCGCTGCTCAAGCTGCGCACGGAAGAGCAGGTGCGCAAGCTGCGCGAGGTCGAGCCCGCCGCGGCGGTCTGAGCCCGCGCCGCAGCGTGCGACGAAGGAGCGAGATAATAATGGCCAAGAGCAAGCAGGCAGCAACCATCAAGATCCGGCAGACGCGGAGCGAGATCTGCACTCCGCCGTCGCACCGTGAAACGTTGCGCGGCCTCGGGCTGCGCCGCATCCGCCACACGGTCGAGCGTGAGGACACGCCGGCCGTCCGAGGCATGATCCGCAAGATCTCCCATCTGGTCGAGATCGTCGAGGAGAAGGCGTCATGAAGCTGCACGATCTTTCCCCCGCCAAGGGGAGCACCCAGAGCCGCAAGCGCGTCGGCCGCGGTCCCGGATCGGGGCTCGGCAAGACCGCCGGCCGCGGTCACAAGGGCCAGGGTTCGCGCGCCGGCAGCCGCATGGTGCCCGGCTTCGAGGGCGGCCAGATGCCGCTCGTGCGTCGGGTTCCGAAGCGCGGCTTCAACAACTCCATCTTCCGCGTCGAGTACGCGGTGGTGAACCTCGACCAGCTGGCCGAGCTCGGCGGCGACGTGACGCCGGATCTGCTGCGCGAAAAGGGGCTGGTTCGCGGCCGCAAGCCGGTGAAGGTGCTCGGCGACGGCGAAATCACCAAGGCCATCCGGGTGGTCGCTCACAAGTTCAGCAAGTCCGCGCGCGCCAAGATCGAGGCGGCGGGTGGACGATGCGAGGAGACGGCTTAAGTGCTCGAGAGCTTCCGCAACATCTTTGCGATTCCCGACCTGCGCAAGCGCCTGTTGTTCACCTTCGGGCTGCTGGCGGTGTACCGCATCGGGTGCATCATCCCGTCGCCCGGCGTGGACCCGCATGCCCTGCTCGAGTTCATGAAGATGGCCGAGAACGGCATTCTCGGATTCGTGAACACGTTCACGGGCGGCAGCTTGCGGCGTCTGGCGGTCTTCGCGCTGGGCATCATGCCGTACATCACCTCGTCGATCATCCTGCAGCTCCTGACGGTGGTCTGGCCTTACCTGGAGAAGCTCTCCAAGGAAGGCGAGATGGGGCGCAAAAAGATCACGCAGTGGACGCGTTACGGCACGGTGGTGATCTCGGTCATCCAGTCGGCCGGCATCGCGCTCTACCTCGAGCGCACCACCACTCCCGGCGGCGCCGCACTCGTGCCGAGTCCGGGCTGGGGCTTCCGCATGATGACAGTGCTCACCCTGACCACCGGCTGCGCCTTCGTCATGTGGTTGGGCGAGCAGATCAGTGAGCGCGGCGTCGGCAACGGCATCTCGTTGATCATCTTCGCGGGCATCGTGGTCGGCATTCCGCACGCCATCGCGACCACGGTGACCGGCATGCAGTCGGGCAACATCTCGATCCTGAAGCTGCTGATTCTCGCGGTCTTCATGGTGGCGGTGGTGGCCTTCATCGTGTACATGGAGCGCGCGCAACGTCGCATTCCGGTGCAGTACGCGAAGCGCGTGGTCGGCCGCAAGATCTACGGCGGGCAGAACACCTACCTCCCGCTGCGGGTGAACACCGCGGGCGTGATCCCGGTGATCTTCGCGAGCTCGGTGATCATGGTGCCGGCGACCATCGCACAGCTCGTGAAGCAGGACTGGGTGCAGAAGATCGCCGACCAGCTGCGTTGGGGCCAGCCCTTCTACTACCTGCTCTATGTGATCGCGATCGTGTTCTTCTCGTACTTCTACGTGTCGATCATCTTCAATCCGACCGACACGGCGGAGAACATGCGCAAGTACGGCGGCTTCATCCCGGGCATCCGCTCGGGCAAGCGCACCGCCGAGTACATCGATCGCATCCTGACGCGCATCACTCTCGTCGGCGCGCTCTACCTGGCGGCGGTGTCCGTGCTGCCCGAGTTCCTGATCTCCGGCGTCAAGGTGCAGGGTCTGCCGTTCATCGGCGCGACCTTGGACCAGTACATGCCGACCTGGGTCACGGAGGGCATGGGCATCAACTTCTTCTTCGGCGGCACGTCACTGCTGATCGTGGTCGGTGTCGCGATGGACACGGTGCAGCAGATCGAAAGCCAGCTGGTGATGCGCAACTACGAAGGATTCTTGAAGCGCGGACGGATTCGTGGGAGACGGTAGGGGACCGGAACACCGGTCTCCGCGAGCCGGCCTGCGCGTCGTGTTGCTCGGCGCGCCCGGCTCTGGGAAAGGCACGCAGGCGGGGATTCTCTCCCGCCGACTGGCGGTGCCGGCGATTTCGACCGGCGAGATGTTGCGGGAAGCGGTGGCGGCAGGAACGTCGCTGGGCAGGCGAGTGGAAGACGTGATGGCGACGGGTGGTCTCGTGGAAGACGACCTGATGGCCGAAGTGGTGCGCGAGCGCCTGGCGCGCCGCGACACGGCGCACGGATTCCTGCTCGACGGCTATCCGCGGACCTTGCCGCAGGCGGCGACGCTCGACGCGATGCTGCCCAATCTGGGGGGCGATCTCGACGCCGTGGTGGCGCTCGAGGTGCCGCAGGAAATGCTGGTGCGGCGCGCGCTCGGGCGCGGCCGCGCGGACGACGAGGAAGACGTGGTGCGCGAGCGCTTGCGCCAGTACCACGAGAAGACGGCCCCGTTGGTGGGGCACTACGAGGCGACCGGGCTGTTGCGGCGCATCGACGGCAATCGGACCATGGACGAAGTCACGGCCCAGGTCCTGCTCGCGCTGGGCGCGGGGGTGTAATGGTCCTGAAGACGGCAGGCGAGGTCGCGATGATGGACGAGGCGAATCGCATCGTCCATCGGGTGCTCGACGGGGTGGCGAAGCTGCTGCGTCCCGGCGTGTCCACGCGCGAACTGGACGTCTGGGCGGAGCGGGAAATCCGCGCGTCGGGCGCCGTGCCGGCGTTCCTCAACTACCGTGGGTACCCGGCGACCCTGTGCACGTCGGTGAACGACGTGATTGTGCATGGAATCCCGGGGGAAACCACGCTGAAAGACGGCGATATCGTGGGGGTGGACTGCGGGGTGGTCTACAACGGATACTATGGCGACGCGGCGCGCACGTTCGCCGTCGGCAAAGTACCGGATCAGGCCCAGCGTCTGCTCGACGTCACCCGCGAAGCCCTCGATTTGGCGGTGCAGCAGGTGCGCCCGGGCGGACGTCTCTCCGACATCGGATCCGCGGTGCAGCGGCACGTCGAGAAGCACGGCTTCTCGGTGGTGCGCGAGTTCGTCGGTCATGGGATCGGCACGGCGCTGCACGAGGAGCCACAGGTGCCGAATTTCGGCGAGCCCGGTCGGGGCGTGAAACTGAAGCCCGGCATGGTGCTGGCCATCGAGCCGATGGTCAACGTCGGTGCGCCGGGAGTGCGCTTCGACAGTGACGGCTGGACGGCGCGCACCGAAGACGGCTCGTTGTCGGCGCATTTCGAGTTTTCCGTCGCGGTGACCCCCGAGGGACATCGCGTGTTGGGCGTGAGCGCCGCCTGAGGGCGCGAGAAGAGGAACGGATTTGGCCAAGGAAGAAGCGATCGAAGTCACGGCAACGGTGGTCGAGCCCCTGCCGAACGCGATGTTCCGCGTGGAGCTCGAGAACAAGCACCAGGTGCTGGCGCACATCTCGGGCAAGATGCGCAAGCACTTCATTCGCATTCTGCCGGGCGACAAGGTACTGGTCGAGTTGTCGCCCTACGACCTGAGCCGTGGTCGCATCGTGTACCGCCTCAAGTAAGGGCGGAGAAGAGAGGTTGATGAGATGAAGGTTCGTTCGTCCGTCCGGAGAATCTGTCCGAAGTGCAAGATCGTGCGGCGCCGCGGCGTGGTGCGCATCATCTGCGAGAACCCCAAGCACAAGCAGCGTCAAGGCTAAGAGGACGGCTATGGCACGCATCGCGGGAGTAGACCTCCCCCAGAACAAGCAGGTCTGGATCGGCTTGACGTACATCCACGGCATCGGCCGTTCGCGCTCGAAGGACATCCTGGCCAAGGCCGAGGTGCCCAACGTGACCAAGGTCAAGGACCTGACCGAGGACGAGGCGCGGCGCATCCGCAAGGTGATCCAGGACGAAGTGCGGGTCGAGGGTGATCTGCGCAAGGAAGTGGCGCAGAACATCAAGCGCCTCATGGAGATCGGCTCGTACCGCGGCGTGCGTCACCGCAAGGGCCTGCCGGTGCGCGGACAGCGCACCAACACCAACGCACGCACCCGCAAGGGCCCGCGCAAGGGCGCGGTCGCGGGCAAGAAGAAGCTGACCAAGAAGTAACCTCGAGCTCGCCGGAGATCGCAAATGGCTGCAGCGAATGCACCTGCCGTAAAGAAGGACAAGAAGGCCCCTGGCAAGAAGAAGGAGCGGCGCCCGGTTCCGCACGGCGTCGCCCACATCCAGGCGACCTTCAACAACACGATCATCTCGATCGCCGACCCGGAGGGCAACGTGCTCTCGTGGTCCTCGGCCGGTCGCATCGGATTCAAGGGCTCGCGCAAGGGCACGCCCTTCGCGGCCCAGGTCGCGGCCCAGAACGCCGCCGGCACCGCCAAGGATCAGGGCGTGCGCTCGGTCGACGTGATGGTGAAGGGTCCCGGCGCCGGACGTGAGTCCGCGATCCGCGCGATCCAGTCGGTCGGCATCGACGTCAAGTCGATCAAGGACGTGACGCCGATCCCGCACAACGGTTGCCGGCCGCGCAAGCGCCGGCGCGTGTAGTCGCCAGGTCGGCCGCGCAGCGGCCGGCTGTGGATTCAGTCCGCGCCCCGGATGGTCCGGCGGCGCGCGTCTTCCCAAGTCGAAGTCCCCGTAGCGTCGGGGAGAGGACGAAGCAAGGAGAACTCTAGTGGCAAGGTATACGGGTCCTGTGTGCCGGCTCTGCCGGCGCGAGCGCATGAAGCTGTTCCTCAAGGGCGATCGCTGTTTCAAGGAAAAGTGCGCCATCGAGAAGCGCGGTTATCCGCCCGGCCAGCACGGCCAGCGTCGCGGTCGCCGCAGCCTCGGCTACGGCTTGCAGCTGCGCGAGAAGCAGAAGGTGAAGCGCATTTACGGCTTGCTCGAGCGCCAGTTCCGCCTCTACTTCAAGGAGGCCGATCGCATGAAGGGCATCACCGGCGAGAACCTGCTGGTGCAGCTCGAGCGGCGACTCGACAACGTGGCGTTCAGCCTCGGCTTCGCCGCGTCGCGCGCCCAGGCGCGTCAGCTCGTGCGTCACGGTCACGTCCTGGTGGACGGCAAGAAGACCACCATCCCGTCGCTGCAGGTGCGCGCCGGGCAGGTGGTGTCGGTAAAGGAAGGCAGCCGCAAGAACCCGCAGATCCGCAGCAGCGTCGAGAGCGCTCGCGGTCGTGGCGTGCCGGACTGGCTCGAGCTCAACGCCGAGAACTTCAGCGGTCGGGTGGTGTCACTGCCGTCCCGCGAGGACATCAAGCTCCCGATTCAAGAGCAGCTGATCGTCGAGCTCTACAGCCGTTAACCAATCTAGCGGCAGGAAGGAGCACACATGCTTTGGAAGGGATTTCAGCGCCCCAAGCGCGTTGACATAGACACCGAGACGCTGACCGGAACGTACGGCAAGTTCACGGCCCAGCCGTTCGAGCGCGGTTTCGCGACCACGATCGGCAATGCGATGCGTCGTTGCCTGCTGTCGTCGATCGAGGGCGCCGCCATCACGGCGCTGCAGATCGAGGGCGTGCTCCACGAGTTCTCGTCGATCCCCGGCGTGGTCGAGGATGTGACCGACGTGATCCTGAACCTCAAGCAGATCCCGATCCTGATCGATTCGGAGGACGCGAAGTTCATCAGTTGCGACATCAAGGGTCCGCGCATCGTGAAGGCGGGCGACTTGACCTGCGATCCGGCGTTGCAGATCTGCGACCCCGAAGTGCACGTCGCGACCTTGAACGAAGAGGGACACCTGAAGATCCAGGCGCAGGTGAAGCGCGGCCGCGGCTACATCAGCGCGGAGAAGAACTTCGACGAGACGCTGGGCCTGGGTTGGATTCCGATCGACTCGGCCCACAGCCCGGTGCGGCGCGTGAACTATCGCGTCGAGTCGGCGCGTCTCGGCCGCACGACGGACTACGAGCGCCTGATCATCGAGGTCTGGACGAACGGCACGATCAGCCCCGAGGAATCGGTCTCGCTGTCGGCGATGCTGCTCAAGAACCACCTGGGCATCTTCATCGACGCCGAGGAGAGCCTGCGCGACGACGCCGGCGCTGGACAGGGCGGCGAGCTGTCGGGTCTGGACGCGCTGCTGGCCAAGGGCATCGACGAACTCGACCTGTCCGTGCGGTCGGCGAACTGCCTGAAGAACGCCAATATCAACACCCTGCGCGACCTGGTCCGACGGAGCGAGAAGGACATGCTCGAGACCAAGAACTTCGGGCGCAAGTCGCTCGAGGAGCTGCAGGAACTGCTGTCCCGCCTCGGTCTGCGGTTCGGCATGGACATTCCGGAGCGCCCAGCGGGCGCGGCCTGAAGCGCGGGGAGATAAGTCATGCGTCACAACATGGGCAATCGCAAGCTGGGCCGGACGACGTCTCACCGGCTCGCGCTGTTCCGCAACCAGCTGGCGTCGTTGGTCCAATCGGAGCGCATCGTCACGACGCTGCCGAAGGCCAAGGAACTGCGTCCGATCGCCGAGCGCGTCATCACGCAGGGCAAGCGCGGCACCGTCCACGCCCGCCGTCTGGCGGCGCGTTGGGTGGCCGATCGCGACCTGCTGAAGAAGTTGTTCTCGGAGATCGCCCCGCGCTTCGCGACGCGGGCGGGTGGCTATCTGCGGATCGTCAAGCTCGGACCCCGTCCCGGTGACGGCGCCGAGATGGCGATCCTGGAGTTCGTCGACTACGAGTTGAAGGCCAAGGTGGCGGCGCCGGCAGCCGACGAGAAGAAGGCGAAGGGCAAGAAGGCCAAGGCCGACGTAGCCGAGGGCGGCGAGCCCGAGGCGGCCGAGGAGAAGAAGCCCACGACGAAGCGCAAGGCTTCGCCGAAAGCCGGAAAGTCGGTGCCGCAGCAGAAGACCGATGCCAAGTCGAAGGCTCGACCCTCGACGCAGCAGAAGCCGAAGGGCGGTACGCGTTCCGGCGGCGGCCGCAAGTCCGGCGGCGAGTAACCGTCCGCTCTCTTCCAGCAGTCGTACGAAGGGCCGGCGGTTCCGCCGGCCCTTTCCGTTTCCGCGCTGGACCGCAGGCCGGCGCTTGCTCTCAGGCCCTCGGCTGAAGAGGGTTCTGTTCGCTCAGCGCGTCCGCGAGCAAAGCGAGATAGTCCAGCAAGTCGCGAGTGGCGGTCATCCTGTCGCGTCCCAGATCCACGCGGCCGATGGCGTCGATCAGCCACCAGCTCCCGTTCTCGACCACGACGCGGGCCGAGCCGTCGACCCGACGGGCTTCCGCCGTGAGCTCTGCATCTTCCGCGACCTCCACGCCTACCGCCTCGAGCATCCTCTGAGACTAACGGCTCCGGACGCGACCCGCGCATCCCGGGGGCCGGGCGGCTGGGAGAACGGTGTGGAACGGTTTCATCCGGCCGGAGGGCGGGCGGCCGGACGAGGACGGCGGCGGGACGAACGCTTCAGGCGCGGTTCAGATACTTGTTCTCTCGCGTGTCGATCACCAGCTTGTCGCCGTTGCTGATGAACTGCGGCACGGTAATGACCAGGCCGGTTTCCATCTTGGCGGGCTTGCCGCTCGACGACGCCGTTGCGTTCTTCATGCCCGGCTCGGTGTCCGCGACGGTGAGCGTCACCGTGTTGGGCAGCTCGATGCCCACTGGGTTCTCCTCGTGGAAATCCACCGTGATCACCATGTTGGGCAGCAGGTAGAGCAGGGCGTCGCCGAGCACTTCGTCCGTCAGCGTAACCTGCTCGTAGTTGCCCTGGTTCATGAAGTGGTGCCCCGAAGGATCCGAGTACAGGTACTCCATCGGATGCGTGTCGAGGATGGCGCGCTCCACCGACTCCGTCGAGCTGAAGCGATAGTCGAAGCTGTTGCCGACGCGCAGGTTGCGCATGCGCACCTGCACGAAGGCGCGCAGGTTGCCCGGCGTGCGGTGGGTCACCGACATGATGCGGCAGATGTCGCCGTTGTGCAGAATGCACATGCCGGCGCGAAGTGAGCTGGCCTGGATCAATCGTCCTCCTTGCGTCTTTCCCTTGAGATGAGCCTCAGTCCTCGTGTTCGTGCTGCTTCTTCTTCGCCGCCTCGGCGATGATCTTGTCCTGCACCGGCCGCGGCGCGTCCTCGTAGTGCGAGAACTCCATGTGGAAGCTGGAGCGGCCTTGCGTCATGGCGCGCAGCGCCGCCGCGTACGTCAGCATCTCGGCGAGCGGCACCGACGCCGAGACCACGTGGCCGCCGTTCTTCGCCTCCATGCCGTTGGGACGTCCGCGGCGCTGCGCGAGGTCGCTCATGATGTCGCCCATGAACTCCTCGTTGGTCTGGATCTCGACCTTCATGATCGGCTCGAGGATCGTCGGCCGGGCGTTGAGCATCGCGTCCTTGAAGGCCAGGGAACCGGCGATCTTGAACGCCAGCTCCGACGAGTCGACCTCGTGGTACTGACCGTCGAGCAGGCGCACGCGGAAGTCGACCATCGGATAGCCGGCGAGGAAGCCGCGTTGACGAATTTCCTGGATGCCCTTCTCGACCGCCGGACGATAGTTGTGCGGGATCGCGCCACCGAAGATCTCGTCGACGAATTCGAAATCCGCGCCGCGATCCATGGGCTCGACCTTGATCTTGCAGTCCGCGAACTGCCCGCGCCCGCCGCTCTGCTTCTTGTGCCGCCCGTGGCCCTCGGCGTGCCGCAGGATGGTCTCGCGATACGGCACGCGCGGCGGATGGAGGATCACCTCGACGTGGAAGCGGTTCTTGAGCTTGGCCACCGCGATCTCGACGTGCAGCTGGCCGGTGCCGGAGACCAGGAATTCACCGGTTCGCTCGTCGCGCCCGTAGTGCAAGGCCAGGTCTTCTTCCATCAGGCGGGCGAGCGCCTCGCCGATCTTCTCTTCGTCGCCCTTCGACTTGGGCTCGATGGCGAAGGCCATGGCCGCCTCGGGCACCTGGATCCACGGCATGCGGACCGGCTTTTCCTTGGCGCATAGCGTGTCGCCCGAGTGCGTGACCTTGAGCTTGGCCACCGCGCCGATGTCGCCGGCGATCACCTTGGCGACGTTGGCCGCCTGCTTGCCTTCGAGCTCGGTGACGTGCGCGAGCTTCTCGGACTCCTCGGCGCGGGCGTTCCACAGCGTGCTCTCCGCGGAAACCGTGCCGGTGTAGACGCGGAAGATGCTGACCTTGCCGGTGAACGGGTCGCTCAGAGTCTTGAAGACCAGCGCCGCGACCGGGGCCGCCGGGTTCACCGGCAGCTCGATTGCCTCACCGCCGAGAGTGAAGGCGGGGGTAGTGCCGCGCTCGCCGGGCGCAGGCGCGAGGTCGATGAAGTCGTCGAGCAGCGAGCCGGTGCCGATGCCGTGCGCCGCCGAGCTCATGGTGACGGGGAAGATGCGGCGCTCGCGGATCGCGCGGTGCAGACCCTGCACCATGTCGTCGTGGGGCAGCGTGCCGGTGTCGAAGAAGCGCTCCATCAGGGCGTCGTCGGTCTCGGCCACCGCTTCGACGAGCTTGCTGCGCCAAAGGTCTACCTCGCGCTGGATGTCGGCTGGCAGGCTCACTTCCTTGGCCTTGCCGGTGCCGTCGCGGTCGTAGACGTACGCCTTGAGGGTGACGAGATCGACGATGCCCGCGAACTGCGCTTCCTTGCCGAGGGGGAATTGCACCGGCGCGGCGCCGCGCCCGAAGCGTTCCTGTAGCGCGGCCACGGTGCGCTCGAAGTCGGCGCGCTCGCGGTCCATCTTGGTGAGGTGGAAGAGCACTGGAGTCTGCAGCTCTTCGGCGAACTCCCAGACTTTTTCGGTGTTCACTTCCACGCCGGACACCGCGCTCACGCAGAGCAGCGTGCTGTCGGCGGCGCGAATCCCGGCCATGGTCTCGGCGAAGAAGATGCCGTAGCCAGGACAGTCGATGAGGTTGATCTTGTGCTGCTTCCACGGGGCGAAGCACACCCCGAGCCCGAGCGAGATGCCGCGCGCCTGTTCTTCCGGGTCGAAGTCGGTCGTTGCGCTCTTGTCTTCCACGCGTCCCATGCGGTTGCTCGCGCCGGACGTGTAGAGCAGCGCGCTCGCCAACGTCGTCTTGCCGGTGTCGTTGTGGCCGGCGATGGCGATGTTGCGGATCTTGTCGGGGCTTTCCACCTGCATCGTAGGGCTCCTCCCGAGGCTGACGTGAAGTGCCAAGATAACACAGGCGAGCCCGGCACGCGGCCCGTGGTTGCGTTCGTAATTGCTAGAATCGAAAGCCGGTTGCGGGGACGCTCTGTCTTCGCCCGAGGGGCGCGCGACGAGCGCGGCCACGCCCCTGGCGGCGGTTCAATCGTGGCTCCGCGAAGACGCGCTGCGCGTTGCGGCGCGGCCGCTCCGCCGTTTGACTCGCTAGCGCGCTAGGCCTAGAATCGCCCGGTTCCGAAGTGACACCAACCGACATTTCCTACTTCTCCCTGATCGAATGGTGACGGGCAACCCGACCAAACTCGGCCGCTACGAGATAGTGGACGAGATCGGCAAGGGGGCGATGGGTGTCGTCTACCTCGCCAAGGACCCGCTCATCGGCCGACTGGTGGCGCTCAAGACGTTTCGCGCCGGCTACACCGTGAAGGACGAGGAGTTGCAGCAGTTCCGCAGTCGCTTCATCCGCGAGGCGCAGAGCGCCGGCATCCTCTCGCATCCCAACATCGTCACCATCCACGACGTCGTGGATTCGAGCGACGAAGGCGCGATGTTCATCGCCATGGAGTACATCCGTGGCACCAATCTCAAGGAGCTGCTGCACGGCGACCAGCCCATCTCGCTGGCCTTTGCCGCCGACGTCGTCGTGCAGGTGGCGAGCGCGCTCGACTATGCCCACAGCAAGGGCGTCGTCCATCGCGACATCAAGCCGGCGAACATTCTGATCACGCCCGACAACCGGGTGAAGCTGACGGACTTCGGCATCGCGCGGCTCAATACTTCGAACCTGACGCACGAGGGACAGCTCCTCGGCACGCCGAACTACATGGCGCCGGAGCAGATCCTGGGCAAGGAGCTCGATCATCGCGCCGACGTGTTCTCGCTGGGCGTGGTGTTCTACGAGATGCTGACGCGGCGCAAGCCGTTCCAGGGCGAGAACCTGACGGTGGTCACCCACCGCATCGTCTACGACGCCTTCACGCCGCCCGAGCAACACGTGCCGGGCATCTCGCCGCAGGTGAGGCAGGTGCTCAATCGCGCCCTGGAGAAGGATCCGGCGCGCCGCTATCAGCACGCAGGGGAGATGGCGGAGGATTTGAAACGCGTCGTCCCGAACGCCGGCGAGGACACCAGCGCCACGCAGGACGTGGCCGAGTACGCGCCCAAGGCCCCGCCGCCGCCGTCTCTCTGGCAACGCTGGTTCGCAGGCTTGGGGGCAGCGTCGGCGCCGGCATCCGCGCCGCTCGCGCCGGCGGTGATCCAGGCTCGCCGCAGGCAGGCGCGCTGGATCGCCGCGGTGATGGGCGGCATGGCGGCTTTGCTGATGGTGACCCTCGGCGCCATGTTCGCGCTGCAGGCCGGCGAGAGTGGTGCGGCTCCGGCCGTGATCGCGCCCGCCGTGACGCCCGACGCCAGCGGCCCCGATCTCAATCGCGTGCGCTACGACGGCATGGTGCAACAAGCCAAGGATGCGCTGGCGCGCGGCAACGCCGCCGAAGCCGTGCGGGTACTGACCGTGGCCCTGCCGCTGGTCAGCGACCCGACGGAGGCGCGAAGCGCGCTCGCGCAGGCGCAGCAAGCGGTCAGCCAACAGGGGCAGCGTTCGCAGCAAATCGCCGACGGCCTCGCGCAGGGCAAGGCGGCCATGGACCAGAAGCGCTTCGACGACGCGCGTGCGTCCGCGCAGGCGGTCCTGGCGATGGCGCCGGATGAGGCCGACGCGAAGTCCCTGCTCGCCGATGCCGACGCCGCGATCGCGCGCAAGAAGGCGGCGGCACGCACCGCTGCCGCTGCGCCGGTCACCGCCGCGCCCGTTGCGCCCGCGCCGCCGACGGTGACTCCGGCCCCGGCGGCCTCGCTGGCCGGACCGCCCGGACAGCCCGCGGCCGGGGACGCCGCGTTGGCGATCGACTTCTACAGCGATGCCTCGGAAGGCGTTTTGACCATCTACGTCGGCGAGCGCCAAGTGCTGCGCGAGTCGTTCCACTTCTTCAAGAAGACCGGCATGTTCAAGACCGAGCCGATGTCGGGCACGATTACCGCACGCCGCCATCTTGCCGCCGGTTCGACGAGCATCCGCATCTACCTGGCGCTCGACGACAAGCCGGCCCAGGTGACGACGCTCGAAGGAAATTTCCCGTCGGGTGGCGAACGCGTGCTGAAGATCCGGGTCGCCAAGGATGGCCGAGTGCAGGCCAACCTGCTCTAGCGGTTCGTCCGTGGGGCCCGCCGTGCCTGCCGGGCACCCGGCCGCGGCGCCATCCACAATCCATGCGGACGTTTCAGGCCACTAGTGGCCTGTAACGCCCGAATCGACAGCGGCTGGCTTGGTCAGGGCCCCGTGTGCGGCGTTGCGCCTCCTCGCCGTAGGCCCAGCTACGGCTGCGTCGCCGCGCCTTGCCCACGGCGCCCAGCCGCGGCGCCCTCCACTATCGATTCGGACGTTTCAGGCCACTAGTCGACCAGCGCTCCCAGCGCCGCGAACTGTTCCGCGAGCTCGGCTTTCGGACCCACGGCGACGATCGTCGCGCGCTCGGGATGCAAATGGCGCCGCGCGGCCGCGAGGATGTCCGCCGTGCCGACGGCCCGCAGAGCGCGCAGGGTCGTCGCGAAGAAGTCGTCCGGCAGGGCGTGGATGCTGAGGTCCTCCAGGCGATCGACGATGTCGTCCGCGGTCTGCAGCGAGTACGGCAGCACTCCCAGCATGTAGCTCTGGGCGTCCGCGAGCTCGGCAGCCGGCACCGGCTCCTCGCGCAGGCGCTCGAGCTCCCGCAGGATCTCGCGCGCCGCGTCGCCGGCGTTCGCGGTCGTGACGGCGCAGGAGACCACGAACGGTCCGGCTCCGCGGCGCTCCACGAAGCGCGAGAAGGCGCCGTAGGTGTAGCCGTGGCGCTCGCGCAAGTTGAGGTTGATGCGGCTGGTGAACTTGCCGCCGAGGAGGCTGTTGAGGACGCGCAGGATGGCGCGGTCGGCATCGCCGCGGGCGATCCCGGAATGGCCGACGCGCAGCTCGGTCTGCGCCGCGCCGGGCCGGTCGACGAGGTGGATGCGCACGGCGTCGTTCGGCCGCGCCGCCACGGCCGGCGGCGGTATCGGCTCCCCGGCGGGCCAGTCCGCGAACGCCGCCTCGGCAAAGCGCAGCACCGCCTCCGGGTCGAGATCGCCGGCCGCGACCAGGGCCGCGCCGGCGCTCGCGCGGTGCTCGCGGTGAAAGACCGCCGCGTCTTCCACGCGCAGGCCTTCGAGCGCCGCGGCATCGCCGCTCAGTGAGTGGTCGTAGGGCGTGCCCGCGAAGACGGCGCGTGCGAACGTCTCGTCGGCGATGGCGCCCGGCTGGTCCCGCCGCGACAGGATCTCCGCTTCGCGCTGGCGCCGCAAGCGCTCGAACTCCGCAGGTGGAAACGTGGGCTCGAGCACGACCTCGCGCAGGGTCGACAAACCCTCCTGCCAGTGCCGGGCGAGGCCGCCGGTCTGCACGTAGGCTGCGTCCCAATCGGCGGACGTGGCCAGGTAGGAGCCGGTGCGTTCGACGCGGCGGGCGAGCGCGTGCACGTCGTGCCGCGCCGTGCCTTCGTCGAGCATGCCGGCGGCGAGCGTGGCGAGGCCGTGTTTCTCGGCGGGTTCCCACTGTGCGCCGGCCGGCAGCACGATCTCGAGCGTCGCGAGAGGCACGCGCGGCATGCGCGCCACGATGACCTCGAAGCCGTTGGTGAGCCGCTGGCGCAGGAAGGCGGGGAACGCCGTGTCGGGAAGTGCCTGCGCCATGGGCGCCGAACTGCGGTCGACCGGCGCGGAGTCCTGGCCATCGACGCTCACGCGGAGGCCTCCGGCAACACGGTCAGCGTGGCCTGGCGATCCTTGCGCCAATAGCGCGCGGCGAACGCGCGCAACGCCTCGGGGGGCGTGTCCGCATAGGCGCGAATCTCCCGCGCGAGGTAGGACGGATCCTGGAAGTAGGTGACGAACTGCGACAGCTGCTCGGCCTTGCGCTCGACGGTCTCGATGCCCGAAAACGCGGCGTTCAGCATCTGGTTCCGGGCCCGCTCCAGGTCTTCTTCGCGCGGCAGGTCCGCGGCCGCGGCCGCCAGATGCTCGTCGAGGGCGCGCTCGAGGTCGACGGCGCTCACTCCCGGCCGCGCGGTCGCGACCACCGCGGACGTGGCCGTGAGCTCGGTCGGGAAGAGGAACGCGGCGACGTCCTTGGCGAGTTGGCGGCGCAGCACCAGATCGGAGTACAGCGGACTGGACTTGCCGCTCGCGAGAGCGGTGGCGAGAAGGGTGCCGGCGAACCAGTCGTCGCTGCCGTACGGCGGTGCTTCCCAGGCGAGATAAACACGCGGCAGCTGCACGCGATCGCGCAACTGATCGCGCCGCTCGCCCGTCGGTGCCGCCGGAAGCTCGGGCGGCGGCGGCAGGGGCGGCCCGGCCGGGATGTCGGCGAACCAGGCGGCGACGCGATCCAGGGCACGTCCGGGCTCGATGTCGCCGGCCAGCGTGAGCACCGCGTTGTTGGGCGCGTAGAACGTGCGGAAGAAGGCGCGCACGCCGTCGAGCGTCGCGCCCGCGATGTCCTCCATGGTGCCGATCACCGGCCAGCGGTAGGGATGGCCCGGCGCATACAGCAGCTCGTGCAAGCACTCGTAAGCTCGGCCGTAGGGCTGGTTGTCGACGCGCTGGCGGCGCTCGTTCATGACCACGTCGCGCTGCGTGTCCAGCTTCTCCTGGGTGAGCGCCGGCAGGAGGAAGCCCATGCGATCGGACTCCAGCCACAGGCCGAGGTCGAGCTGCGGCGAGGGCAGAGTCTCGTAGTAGTTCGTGCGGTCGTACCACGTGGAGCCGTTGGCCACGCCGCCGGCCTGCTGAACGTAGTGGAAGTGCTCGTTCGTGCCGACGTGCTCGCTGCCCTGGAAGAGCATGTGCTCGAACAGGTGCGCTAGGCCTGTCTGCCCGGGGCGCTCGTTGCGCGAGCCGACGTGGTACCACAGGTTGATGGCCACCAGCGGCAGCGTGGAGTCGCGGTGCAGGACCACGCGCAGGCCGTTGTCCAGGACATGCTCGGTGTGCGGGATTTCGGGGACTGCGATCGTGTCCAGAGAGGGCATCATGGGGGCGGTGAGTGTAGCAACTTGACTTCCGCCTGATTACCGCCTAACGTTCGCGCCATGGCCAAGGCTCCGGCGTACCTCACCGAAACCCAGAAGGCGATCCTGGAGTTCGTGCAGGAGTTTCAGCAGCGGCAGGGCATCGCGCCGACCCACCGCGAGATCTGCGAGCACTTCGGCTATTCCTCCTATGGCACCGTGTACAAGCACCTGAAGCTGCTCGCCGCCAAGGGCTATCTGCGCCGCGACTGGAACCAGAAGCGCGGCATGGAGCTGCTGCGGGCGATCCCGGGCAGCGCGTTCCTGGACCACGAGGCCGAGGTGCCTTTTCTCGGACGGATCGCCGCCGGACAGCCGATCGAGGCCGTGCCCGGCCCCGAGACGGTGGCTGTGCCGGGGCATCTGTTGAGCGGCAACTCGCGCGATCACTACGTGCTGCGCGTGGTCGGCGACTCGATGATCGGTGAGGGCATTCACGACGGCGATCTCGTGGTGGTGCAGAAGCGGGAGCGCGCCGACGCGGGCGAGATGGTGGTGGCGCTGGTCGGCAACGATGCCACGCTCAAGCGCTTCTATCCCGAGGGCAAGGAAGTTCGCCTGCAGCCCGCCAATCCGGCCATGCAGCCCCTGCGCTTCCCGGCCCGCGACGTGCGCATCCAGGGCGTCGTGGTCGGCCTGATGCGCCGCTTCTGATCGCGGTATCGGCGATGGCGGCGAACCGCGGCCGCGACACTCGCCGTACGTCGCGAGCGAGCCGGACGCGGGTATAGAATACTTTCGTCCGCATCATGGAGCTCGACGAACTTCTCCGCAAGATGACCCAGCAAGGCGCTTCGGATCTTCATCTGAAGCCCATGCGCCAGCCGCTGGTGCGCGTGCACGGCAAGCTCGTGCCGATCGAAGGCGAGGCGACCCTCGGCGCCGCCGACGTCGAGCGCATCGTCCTCGAAATCCTCACGCCACAGCAGAAGCGCAAGCTCGAAGAGCGCATGTCGGTGGACCTGGGATACGGCGTCAAGGGCCTGGCGCGTTTTCGCGGCAACATCTACATGCAGCGCGGCACGACGGCGGCCTCCTTTCGGCGCATCCCGTACCAGATCAAAACCCTCGAGGATCTGGATCTGCCGTCGGTGCTGCTCGATTTCTGCGACATTCCGATGGGGCTGGTGTTGATCACCGGCCCGACCGGCAGCGGCAAGTCGACGACTCTAGCGGCGATGATCAAGTACATCTCGGCGCGTCGCCCCGTGCACGTGATCACCATCGAGGATCCGATGGAGTTCCTGTTCACCGACGACGTGGCGTCCATTTCGCAGCGCGAGGTCGGGACCGACACCACCGGCTTCGCCGAAGCGCTGCGCAACGCCCTGCGCCAGGACCCCGACGTCATCATGGTCGGTGAGATGCGCGATCCCGAGACGGTGAGTACGGTGATCACCGCCGCGGAGACCGGTCACCTCGTGTTCTCGACCCTGCATACCAACAGCACGGTGCAGACGGTGGATCGCATTCTCGATACCTTTCCGGCCGACCAGCAGGGACAGATCCGCGCTCAGTTGTCGCAGATCCTCAAGGGCGTGGTGTCCATGAAGCTGGTCGAGCGCATGGACGGCGCCGGCATGGTGGCGGCGCTCGAGATCCTGAAGGCGTCGCCCAAGGTGTCCAAGCTGATCGAGACCGGCGAGACCAGCGGTCTGATGGAAGAGGTGGAGTCCTCGGTCGGCTATTACCGCATGCAGTCGATGAACCAGTCGCTGCTGGCGCTGCTCGTCAACGGCACCATCACGTACGCCGAAGCCATGCGCCAGTCGTCCGATCCCGAGGACCTGTCGCTCAAGCTGCGCAAGATGTTCCCCAACATCGAGGAGCGAGGAGGCACGATGGCTCCCAGCACGTCCGATTTTTCCGAGATCATGGCGCTGCAGCAGTTCCGGCGCCTGTACGAGGAGCAGGAAGAGAAGGTCAAGCTGCGGGTGGCGGAGAAGGACGACGAGATCGCCCAGCTCGAGGCCACCGTCGAGACGCGCGACAGTCAGATTCGCGATCTGCAGGCCAAGATCCAAGACCACCAGCGCGAAATCGAGAAGACGCGCGGCGACTATCAGCGACTGCGGCAGGAAGCGCAGGAGAAGATGGACAAGCTGATGGAGCGCATCAAGGAGCTCAACCAGCGCCTCATCGGCGCCAAGTAATGTTCGGCCGCGCGCGGCGGTGGGGCGGGACGGTCGCGCTCGCCGTTGGCGCCCTGATATTTTCTTTCGGCTGTGCCGGCCGGTCCGCACCGAAGCCCGATCCTCTTGCGGCGACGCCGGCGGTCAAGGCGCCGCACTGCATCGTGCTCGGCGCCACGACCGAACCCCAGGGCCAGGCCGCCGAGCGCGCTTGGCTGCGCGAGCACTTTCCGGGCGGCCGGGAGAAGGAGCAATCGCTCGGCCAAGGCCTGCCGCCGGAGAACCGCGTCTACGACAACGTCGTGATGGTGGACGCCGCGGGCATCGAGTATCGGGTTTGCTTCGACATCACGGCGTGGTTCGGAAAGTTCTAGCCGCGAGCAACAGAGCACGGGCGCCTTCGGCGTCCCGCACGTCGCCGGCGACCTGCGCGGCGCGAATCCTGCGCAGAGCTTCACCCACGGCCGGTCCGGGGCCGATCCCAAGCAGCGCCTGAACGTCTTCGCCGCTCAGCAGCTGCTGCGGGTGCAGCAGGCTCTCACCGTCGCGGGCAACGAGGCCGGCGAGTTGAGCGAGGCAGCGCTCCCAAGCCGCGCGGCGGTCGGCCGCCAGAGCCAGGGCGCCCAGCAGGCTCGCCGCGGTCGGCCAGGCGTCGCCGAGCTCGCTCAGGAAGACGCGCTGCTCGAGCTCGACGCGCGGCAACTCCGGCCAGCGCAACAACTGGGCGAGCTCGTCGGCTTGGCGCTGACTCGTATAGCCGGCCGCGGTAAAGCGCCGCAGGACATCGGCTGAGGGCTGTGCCAGGTCGAGCAGCAGGAGGGCGGCGCGAGCAGGGGGAAGCCGCGGCTGGCCGCCGGCCTCACGGACGGCGAGTGCGGCCGCCGGCAGATGTTCGAGCCGTCGCACGGCGCGGCCGGCGGAGGGGGCGCCGAGCTCGCCCGGCCGGCCGAGCCAGAGCCCTGGGTAGACGCCGAGCACGGACAGCATCGCGACGCCGCGTGGCGCCTCGTCGCGGGAGAGGATGAGCCGCAGCTCCTCGCGCACGCGCTCCGCCGCCACGTCGGCGAGCTGCGGCGCGCTGCGGCGGGCAAGCTCCAGAGTGGCGGGCTCGGCGGTGAATCCCGGAAGCTGAACCAGCATGCGTGGCAGGCGGAGGACGCGCAGCGGGTCGCCGGTGAAGCTGTCCGCGGTCGTTGCCCGCAGCAGCCGCGCCTCGAGGTCGCGAGCGCCGTCGTGGGGGTCGGACAGGCGGCCGTCGGCGAGCGCCAGGGCCATGGAATTGACCGTGAAGTCGCGACGCGCCAGATCCTGCTCCAGGCTCATGCCCTCGCGATCCCAGAGGTCGATCGTGAGCTCACCGCGGACCAGCCGATACGCGGCGAACTCCTTGCCGCCGAGTCGTATCAGGCGGGCGTCGAGATCGGCTGCCAGGCGGGTGGCGATCTCCTCTCCGCGGCGCTCGACCACGGCGTCCAGGTCGCCGAGGGGCAGGCCTAGGAGCCGATCGCGTACCGCGCCACCCACCAGATGGGCGCTTACCGGGCCCGCCACCCACGCCAGGCGCTGGACGGCGGGATGGTGACGCAGCACGGCCAGCGCGGCGCTCTGACGGGGCAGCATGGCCTGCGGAGCCTAGCAATTCCGCGGGCGAAGCCCGACAAGTCCGAGATTGCTACCGGGACCTGCAAAAGTTAAACTTAGAGTTTAAGACAATGGCCCTAACTCTCGAAGAAGTAAGGAGAATTGCTGCTCTTGCCCGCCTCCGACTCACTTCGGAGGAGGAGCAGCGATTCGTGTCGCAGCTGGGCCGGATCGTCGACTACATCGACCAACTCAAGGACTTTCCAACCGGCGAGCCGTCGGCCGGTCGGGAAGCATCGGCCGAAGCCGAAGATCGTGCGGAGCCGTGCCTGCCGCGCGCGTTCTTCCTGGCCAATGCGCCCGACACGCTCGACGAATTTCTGCTCGTGCCCCAAGTGAAGGGCAGCGGCGATGCCTGAGCTCTGGGAGCTCACCGCCGAGGAGCTCGCGGGCTCGGTGGCGCGCGGCGAGGCCTCCGCAGTCGACGCCGTGCAGTCGTGTCTGGCGCGTCTGCGGCGGGTCGATCCCCTGTTGCAGGCCTATCTCGCAGTGCGCGAAGCCGATGCTCTCGACGAGGCCTCCGAGCTCGATCGCCGCCGCGCCGCCGGCGAGCGTCTGGGGCCGCTCGCCGGCGTGCCGGTGGCCCTCAAGGACAATCTGAATCTCACCGGCGGAGTGCTCACCTGCGGCTCGCGCATTCTCGAGGGGTACGTGGCCCCGTACACCGCCACCGCGGTCGAGCGTCTGATCGCGGCCGGCGCGGTGATCCTCGGCAAGACCAATCTCGACGAGTTCGCCATGGGATCTTCATGCGAGAACTCGGCCTTCCATCCGACGCGCAACCCGTGGAACTTGGCTACGGTGCCGGGCGGATCGAGCGGCGGGTCCGCCGCCGCGGTGGCCGCGGGGACTGTGCCGGTGGCGCTCGGTTCCGACACCGGCGGCTCGATCCGGCAGCCGGCGGCGCTGTGCGGTGTGGTGGGGGTGAAGCCGACATACGGGCGCGTATCGCGCTACGGCCTGGTCGCATTCGGTTCGTCGCTCGATCAGATCGGTCCGTTGACGCGCGGCGTCCGCGACGCCGCGCTGGTACTGCGCGCCATGGCCGGCCAGGACCGGCGCGACGCGACGTCCTCGGCGCGTCCGGTGGACGATTTCCTCGCCCGCATCGAGGACGGCATCGCCGGGCTGCGCGTCGGCGTGGTGCGCGAGGTGGACGCCGCGGGCTTGCCGGCCGACGCGCGTGCGAACTGGGAACGCACGCTCGCGACGCTGCGCGCGCTCGGCGCCGATCTGGTCGAGGTGTCGATCCCCAACCTGCCGGCGGCGATCGCGATCTACTACGTGCTCGCCAACTGCGAGGCGAGCGCCAACCTCGCGCGCTTCGACGGCTCGCGCTACGGCCGTCGCGACGCCGAGGCCCGCGACCTGCTGGGGATGTATCTGGGCAGTCGGGCGGCGTTCGGCGCCGAGGTCAAACGCCGCATCATGCTCGGCACCTTCGCGCTGTCGTCGGGTTACTACGAGGCGTACTACGGGCGCGCCCGCGGCGTGCTCGAGGGACTGCGGGCGCAATTCGACGCCGCGTTCGCGGCCGCCGACGTCATCGCGACGCCCACCGCGCCGGGGGGAGCCTTCGCATTGGGCGAGAAGGTCGACGATCCGCTCACGATGTATCTC
>WBZN01000459.1_pt2 | contig 23585 bp, 26 predicted proteins | sample 5204281 | NCBI WGS metagenome assembly WBZN01 (sample SAMN12344347, study PRJNA552823) | activated sludge metagenome | biome: Activated sludge suspended growth; feature: Nitrification reactor; material: Wastewater; isolation source: activated sludge from nitrification reactor of wastewater... | reverse complement strand
TCACCGAACGGCTCCGTCGCGTCAGCGACCTTGCGGGATTGCTGCGCGGGAATGCGCCGCGAGGTTGCGAGGACAGCGGGGCGACGCCGGAAGCGGCGATGCGCCCGGCGGCGATCGACCCGGTGGAAATGCTGCTCGGCAAGGGCCGCCTGTCGGAGGACCAGGCGCGGGCGGCGCGGGAGATCGCGTGGATCTACGAGGCGATGGCGAAGGCCGGCCGGGCGCGCGTCTCGCGCATGAGCCAGGTCGACCCGCCGGCCGGCTGGCAGGACATGCCGTTGCCGGAACGCGCGGCGCTGCTGCATGCCAAGCGGTTCCTGCCATGGGCAAGGAGCTTGCGAAGGGACTGCCCGGTCACGCTGGACATCGTGCTGCAAGTCGCGGTGCTCGGGCTCTCGCCCTATGCCATTGCGCGGCGCCACCGGCTGGGATGGAGGACCTGCGTCGATCGATTGACGCAGGGGCTGGACCGGTATTGGCGACCGGCGCGACACGGCACATCCACGCGGGATGTCCACGCGGGGCATTCACGGGCCGATTCCAGCGGCGGATGACCCCCCGGGACGAAACTCCGGCACTGTCGCCGGGAGGGATTCCCGAGCCGGAACGGCCAGCCGGGGAGAGCGTGGCAGGCCGGGCGGCCATTCGGGCGGCCATTCGGGCGGCATGTCTGGCTTTCGTGGCGGAGTGCTGGCAGATTGCGGCGGCCGGCCGGGGCCGACCGGCCAGGAGCATTGTCATGGGCTTCCGCATCGCGGAAAGGTGGTTCGAGTTCCAGCGCGTCGACGACCAGATCACCCTGATCTGGGAGCCGCATGTCGCGCCGCTGATCCGCTGCAACATCTGGCATGTGCGCGGCAGCGACCGCGATATGCTGGTCGATACAGGCCTTGGCATGGCGAGCCTGCGCGAGGCGGCCAGACACCTGCTGGAGAAACCGGTGGCGGCTGTCGCTACCCATGCCCACTACGACCATGTCGGCGGGTTGCACGAATTCCCGGAGCGGGTGGTGCATGGCGCGGAGGCGGCCAAGGTGGCGGCCGGGCACGCTGCCTCCTTGTTCGGCACGGCCAAGGGCGATGCGATCCTGGAAAGCATCCGCGCCGCCGGCTACGACGTGCCGGCGGAGCTGTTCACGGCGGTGCCGGCGCCGGATTACGATCCGACCCGCTATTCGGTCGCGCCGGCGCCAGCGACCCGCATCGTCGCCGAGGGCGATGTGATCGACCTCGGCAACCGCCGTTTCGAAGTGCTGCATCTCCCGGGCCACTCGCCGGGCAGCATCGGGTTGTGGGAAGCGGAGAGCAGGGTGCTGTTCTCCGGCGATGCGATCTATGACGGCCCCCTGCTGGACGAGTTGCCGGGATCGGATATCGGCGCCTATGTTGCAACGATGAAGCGGCTGCGCGACCTGCCGGTCGACGTGGTTCACGCCGGCCATGACCCGAGTTTCGGTCGCGAACGATTGCGCGAACTGTGCGACGCCTATCTGGCCAAACGGGATTAGGCGGACGGCAAGAGGAAGAGACGACGTCATCATGAAGATCCTGCTGGTGGAGGATCACCGGGAGCTGCGCGACCTGATCGCGGAGCATTTTGTCGGCCGCGGCTTCATCGTCGATGCCGTCGGCAATGCCGAGGAGGCGAGGGCCGCGCTCTCGACCGGCGGATACGGTGTGCTGATCCTCGATCTCGGGCTGCCTGACAGCGACGGGATGGAGCTGCTGCGCGCCGCGCCGATGCTGATTCCGGGCGGGGTGCCAACCCTGGTGGTCACCGCGCGCGACTCGCTGGAAGACCGCCTGCTCGGGCTCAACGAGGGCGCCGACGACTACCTGGTCAAGCCATTCAGCCTGCTCGAACTGGAAGCGCGCCTGCGCGCCGTGCTGCGCCGTCCCGGCACGCGCGAGGGGCCGAAGCTCTCCTGCGGGGCGCTGCTCTATGACGCGGCATCGCGCGAAGTCTCGGTGCGCGGCGAACTGATCGAAATGAGCCGCCGGGAATCAGACCTGCTCGAGGCGCTGCTGCGCGCATCCGGACGGGTGGTGGTGCGCGACTTCCTGGAGGAACAGCTATACTCCTTCAACGAGCCGGTGACGCCCAACGCGCTTGAGGCGGTCGTGTCGCGCCTGCGCCGGCGGCTGATGAACGCCGAGGCCGGCGTGCGGGTGGAGACCCGCCGCGGCATCGGCTATCGCCTGATTTCGGAAGTGGCCGGGGAAAGCGCCTGACCATGCTGCGCCGGCGCGCCTTCAGCCTCAAATACCGGCTGCTGATCTCGCTTTTCGTCGTCTCGGCGATCGGCATCGCCTGCGCGGCGGTGTTCGCGTACCGCGAGGTCTACAACACCGACGAGGCGATTGCCGAGCGGACCATGCAAGGCCAGGCCAGCGAGCTTCTGCAGGCGATCGCCGTCGACGAAACGACCGGTGCGGCGACCGTAAATCTGTCCCCGGAATGGGTCGATGCCTATGGCCGCACCGACGGCAAGTTCACCTACACTTTCTATGACGTCGCGGGCCGGGCGATCGCCATGTCGCCAAACCTCGCGAAGCCACTGCCAGCTGCGGCAATCCCGCCCGGGCAAGATTTCGGTCCGCTGGAGTTCCGTGGCCCGGAAGCGCAAATGACGATGACCGCCCTGGCTCCCGGCGGGCGCCGGCTTGTCGTCGCGCGCGACCAGGTGGATTCTGAAGCGCTGGCGGAAAGCATGCTCGAGGAATCGGTCGAGCCGATGTTGCTCCTGGTGCCGAGCGGTATCGTCGCCCTGGCGACGATCTGGCTGGTCGGCAGCTGGAGCCTGCGGCCGCTGGAACGCGCCTCGCGCGAGGCCGCGGATGTCGGACCGGGCAATCCGAATGCGCGGGTCACCGCCGCGGGGCTGCCGGCGGAGTTGCTGCCGCTGGTCGGCGCGGTCAATGGCGCCCTCGATCGCCTGTCGCGCGCCTATGAGGCCGAGCGGCGGCTGACGGCGGACGCCGCGCACGAGTTGCGCACCCCGCTGGCGGTGCTCGACCTCCGTTTGCAGCGCGCCCAGCTTACCGGCGAGGTGGACTGGAACATCGTGCGCCGGGACTTCCAGCACCTGAATCGGGTCGTCGCTCAGCTGCTCGATCTGGCGCGCATGGAAAGCGCGGCGCGCGCGCAACCAGAGCCGCTGTCCGTGAACCTGCCCCGCATCGTGCGCGAGGCCACGGCCATGGTGCTGCCGCTGGCGGACGAGGCCGAACGTGATATCGAGATCGAGGTAGAGCAGGAAGCTGTGCTCTCGATCCGCGGATATGCCGCCGATCTCCGCAACATGGTCCGCAATCTGCTGGACAACGCGCTCTATCACGGTCGCGGGAAAATCACCGTGGCGCTCGGCCGTGCAGCCGCGCCGGGCGACAGTCACGCCATCGTGCTGCAGGTGCGCGACGAAGGGTCCGGCGTGCCGGACGAATTGCGGGAGACCGTGTTCGACCGATTCCGCAAGGGCAAGGCAAGCTCCGCCGGCTCCGGCCTCGGCCTGGCCATCGTGCAGCATGTGGCCCATACGCATGGCGGATATGCGCGGGTCCATCCGAAGTTCGAGAATTGCATTGAAGTCGTGCTGAATGGCGTGGCTTGGCGGCAAGGCGGTCAGGCGCCGGCGGCCTGAGGATCGCGGAATGGCGGCGCTCGTCAGACTGCGGTCAGGCTGCACCCATATCTCCTAGCCAACCGCCGCCGCAGGATCTTATGAAAATCAACAAGACGCTTCGCCGTTCCATCAGCTATTGGAGCTGGCGGCTGAGCCATCCTCTGGCGCCCTATGAGCAGTATTATGTGCATCGCGTGCTGGCGAAGATCCGCGGCGGCCAGGGGCATCCGGCGATCGGGCCGGGCGCGCGTCCCCTGCGGTCGCGTTCGGAACTTCTCGAGTTCCTGCAGAAGTTCGGCGTCAAGCCAACCGACCTGGTGATCGACTACGGGTGCGGCAGCCTGCGGCTGGCGACGCCGCTGATCGAGTTTCTCGAGCCGGGGCGCTACTGGGGCATGGATCTGGCGCAGGAGTTCCTGGACCTGGGCCTGACGCATCTGGGCCCGCAGCTGATGGAACAGAAGCGGCCGCGGCTGGACGTGATTGCCCCGGAGGTGATCGCGCGCGCGCGCGCCGAGCAGCCGCGCTATATCATTTCGTGGCATGTCTGCTCGAAGGTTCCCGAGAACCGGTTCGAAGCCTATCTCGGCAACATCGTCCGCATGATGTCGCCCGGGGCGACCGCCCTGATCCATTTTCCGGAGACCGAGGCGCGCCGCAAGCTGACCGGGTTGGCCTGGGCTATTCCGCGGTCGCAATTCACCGAAACCCTCGCGCATCTCAATCCCGCGATCGCCTGTGAGTTCGGAGCCGTCATCGACGGCGTCGTCCATGGCATCCGGCAGAGCTTCGCCATTCTGCGCCACCCTTGAGTCTCAGCGAGCCTGGAGCGGAATTGCGTGACGCTCTGGCACGCGTAAGGCGGGAAAATCTTGACGCTCGTTATGGCGACTGGCATCATCCACCCATCGTCGCAGAGGTGTCGCGGGCGATAGCGGCGCAAGCGGGCTGGTCGCCCCCGGACCGCAAGGAAGAGCCGAAGCGCCGCGGAAATTCGCCGCCTATGGCGACGCCGGGGCTGGAGCGGTAGCGCGCAGCGCCGGCTCGTTCTCACTATTCAATCGCATTCCACCGGCAAGGCGCTGGCCCCAGCACCTCGGGATCGCGGAGGCTGCATGGAAATCACGCTGCCGAACGCATGGCGCCCGCGCGCCTATCAACTGCGGCTGTGGCGCTATCTCGAACAGGAGGGACCGCGGCGCGCCGTCGCGGTCTGGCATCGCCGGGCCGGCAAGGACGAGATCTGCCTGCACTGGGCGGCGTGTGCCGCGATGCGGCGGACGGGGAACTACTGGCATATGCTGCCCGAGGCAACCCAGGCCAGGAAGGCCATCTGGGACGCGGTCAATCCGCATAGCGGGCGGCGCCGGCTCGATGAGGCCTTTCCGCCGGCGATCCGCGCCGCGATTCGAGAGGACGAGATGCGGATCCGCTTCGTGAACGGTTCCACCTGGCAACTGGTGGGGTCGGACAACTTCAATTCCCTGGTCGGTGCGCCGCCAGCAGGCCTGGTGTTCTCCGAATTCGCGCTCGCCAATCCACTGGCCTGGGACTATCTGCGTCCGATCCTGGCGGAGAATCGCGGCAGCGCATTGTTCATGTTCACGCCGCGCGGCCGCAACCATGCCTGGAAGCTCTACGACCTGGCGCGCGGCAATCCGAGTTGGTTCACCGAGCTGCTGACCGTCGACGATACCGGGGCAATCCCGCCGGCTGTGATTTCCGAGGAACGTGCCTCCGGCATGTCGGAGGACATGGTTCGCCAGGAGTATTTCTGCAGCTTCGATGCGGCGTTGCCGGGCGCCTATTACGGAAGGCTGCTGCAACAGGCGGACAAGGACGGGCGCGTCGGCCGGGTGCCCGCGGCGCCCGACCTGCTGACCCATACCGCCTGGGACCTCGGCATCGGCGACAGCACGGCGATCTGGTTCTGCCAGGTCGTCGGGCCAGAGGTCCGCATCGTCGACTACTACGAGAATTTCGGGGTCGGCCTCGATCACTATGCCAAGGTGCTGCGCGAGAAACCCCACGTCTATGGCGAGCATCTGCTGCCACATGACGCGCAGGTCGCGGATCTGTCCACCGGGCGCAGCCGGTTGCAGACCTTGGCGGGGCTCGGCATCTTCGGGCGCGTGCTGCCGCGGGAGCCGAATATCGAGGACGGCATCAACGCGGTGCGCAACCTGCTGCCACGCTGCTGGTTTGACGCGGAGAGATGCGCGCGCGGGCTCGAGGCCCTACGACAGTATCGCTGCGACTATGACGCCGAGCGCGCGATCTATTCGGCGCGGCCGCGCCACGACTGGACCAGCCATGCCGCCGATGCCTTCCGCTATCTGGCGCGCGGGCTTCCCGAGCCGGCGCCGGCGACGGCGCGTCGGGAGCGATATACGCCGGCGCAAGTCGGCGCCGGGACCTGGATGAGCGCATGAGAATCACTGGAGGTGCCCGTGGAACCGGATGAACGCGGGGAGGCACGGAAATGGCTGCGGCTTGCGCACGAGACGCATGGCCCGCGCGGGATGGCGGTGATGGCAGATGCCTTGGGGCTGCGTCGCGCTTCCGGTGGCGGCGAAGCGGCGAGGGAGTACGTCCGGGCGGGCAAGCCAACGGACTGGCAGTCGACAGCAACCATAGGTGGTGGTATCCTGCCTTCCGGTGGAGCGCAGCCAGACGCGCGGCCTCCCGTGGCGTGCCCGGCGGACCCACCGCATGGCAATCGGAGTTGGCGTCCTTATGAGGGCGGTCCCTGGTGGTTTCACTGCGGCTATGAAGGGTATCTCGAGAATCGCGCGCCATCTCCCGATTGGCCGATCGGGGAGTGCTTCTACGATGAGCAGGGCCGACTGGTTGACGACGGACATCCCTACGCGAAGTGCGCCGGGACGCCCGACAGCTATCCCGCTTGGGATCCGCGACACTGGCTTTGGCAGGATCCGGGTGGCATCTGGAACAACTTCGGGACGCTCGGGGAATCGGTGCGGCAGCGATACGATCAAAGCCGGTCCTGGCTGCGCGACAAGGGACATGATGTCCCGCCCTCCGTGCCGCCCAAGGCGCCATACCCCTATTGACGACAATTCGGCGATTCCTCGCCGTAATCGTCACCGGCGCGCGCGGCAGCCGCGGCGGCTGCAAGCGCCGACAGCGGCGCGCGGAGCATGACATTCCTTCCCGCGCCGCCGCTGTGGAAGGCCGTCATCATCTACTACGCGGTCGTTTGCAGCGTATTCGCGGTCATCGGCGTTTTCCAGGCCGGAGGATCGCCGGCGGGGGCGCTGTTGGGATTTGGCATTGTCGCCGCAGCTCATGTCCTGCCACTCGCCAGGCCGCCCGAGGTCGATCCCGCCTTGGCGCTGATTGTTGCGGCGGGCGTGTGTGCGGGACTCTTCCTCGTGCTCCGGATCGTCAAGGGCTGGCTGCGGATCTGCCTCGTTGTCGCCGGCCTGACGACCTGGCTGGTCTGGGGCTTTGCGACGATCGCAAGTTCCGCCTGACCCCGCGTCCCGCCTTGGTGGCGCGGCTTGCGCCGACGTTCCCTCAGGCGTGACCCTGCGAACGCGGGCATTGCCGCCGCCTAGCCTTTCTCCCGACTGGCCTTTCTCCCGACTGGCCTTTCTCCCGCCCGTCATTCAGCTGCAAAGGTTTCCGCATGGTCGACGACGACACCGCTCTCCCGGGCGGCGGCGAGGCGCCGCTGGTCGAGGCAGAGCTCTACGAGCGCCTCAAGGGCTGGTTCATCGAAGATCGGCGCGCGCAGAGCGAGTGGTACCGGGATGCCGAAGCCGATTTCGCCTTCCACGCCGGACACGGGCAGTGGGACGAGGCCGACCGCCAGCGCCTGAAGGGCCAGAACCGGCCTTGCGTGACGTTCAACCGGATCGCCCCGGCGGTTGCGGCGGTGGTCGGCATGGAAGTCGCCAATCGGCAGGAAGTGCGCTTCATCCCGCGCACCACGAGTAGTCGGGGCATCTCCGCCATCGATCCGGCAACCGGCCAGGCGACAAGCCAGCCGATGCCCGGCGCCGACGACCAGGGGCCTGCCGAGCTCTATACCGGGGCCGCGATCTATCTGCGCGACCAGTGCAACGCGGAGGACGAGGAATCCGACGCCTTCCAGGACGCCGCCATCTGCGGGATGGGGTGGACGGAAACCCGGGTCGAATACGATGACGACCCTGCCGGGCGTATCGTCATCGACCGGGTCGATCCGCTGGAGATGATCTGGGATGCGCGAGCGGTCAAGCGCAACCTCGTCGACGCCCGCCGGTTGCACCGTGCCCGCGCGATCGACATCGAGGCCGCGCGGCAGATGTTCCCCGGTTTCGAGGATGACGAGCTTGACGCCGGCTGGGCGCGGACAGGCACACCCGATCCCGCCCCGCATGATCGCGAGGCGGCGCGGAACTATGGTGGCACGCCGGGTGCCGGAAAGTCGCAACGAACCACAGTCACCATCGTCGAAAGCGAATGGTCGGAACTCGAGGTCTCCTATCGTGTCGCCAATCCGGACACCGGCGAGGTGATGGATGCGGCCGATGAAGATGAAATTGTCGCCCTGAAGCGGCGTGCCGCGACGGCAGGTGTCACGTTGGCGATCCAGCAGCAGAAGAAGCGTGTACTGCGGCATGCATTCCTCGGCGGAACGCTGCTGGAGACCGGGCCTTCCCAGGCGCAGGCTGGTTTCAAGTTCAAGGCGATCACCGGCTATCGCGACCGCAACCGGCGGCAATGGGTCGGCCTGGTGCGGGCGATGCGCGACCCCCAGCGCTGGGCCAACGCATTGTTCTCCTCGGTCCTGAACAGCATCCAGACCAGCGGCAAAGGGATCATGGCGGAGCGCGGCGCCTTCGACAACGATCAGCAGGCGGAGACCGACTGGGCCAATGCCGGCCGCATCGTCTGGCTGAAGACCGGCGCGCTGTCAGGCCCCGGCCCGCGGGTGACGCCGAAGCCGCCGGCCCTGATGCCGACGGGCGTCGAGGCCTTGATGCAGTTCGCGCTGCAATCCCTGCGCGACGTGAGCGGGATAAATGTGGAAATGCTGGGCCTCGCCGACCGCGGGCAGGCGGCCTCGCTCGAATACCAGCGTCGGCAGGCCGCAACCACGATCCTGGCGCCGTTCTTCGACGGACTGAGGCGGTACCGCAAGGATCAGGGCCGGTTGCTGCTGCACCTGATCCGGGACTATCTGAGCGACGGCCGCCTGGTGCGCATCGCCGGGCCCGATCTCGAGCGCTATGTGCCGCTGATCCGCCGCGACGACGTCCTGGAATTCGACATCATCGTCGATGACGCTCCGGCATCGCCCAACCAGAAGGAAGCGAGCTGGGCCATCCTGCAGCAGATGCTGCCGCTGTTGATGAAGCAGCCGTTGCCGATCGAAGCCTGGGGCAAGCTGCTGAAGGCCTCGCCGCTTCCCGGCAGCCTGGTGGCGGAGTTCGTGGAGACGGTCACGCAGGACCAGCAGCGCCAGGCGGAGCAGAGCCAGCAGGCGCAAGCGATGCAGGCACCCGACTTACCAGGCCCGATACAGGCCCGGCTCCAGGCGGATCTGCAGAAGCTCGAGGCCGAGGTGGCTTTGAAGCAGCAGGAACTGCAGTTGCGACGCTACGAGGCGGAGTTGAGCGCCGCACTGGAATTGCGGGGGATCGAGGAACGGCAGGCAGCCCGGCTGCACAGGACCATGCCGCGGTCCGACGGGGTCGCCTGAGCGGTCGAGCCCGATCGCGTCGCTCTCACCGAGGCTCAGCATGGCTACACGCCTCGGTTCACCGATCCAGTCCGCCACGCATGGCCGCGCCAGCGACTTCCCATCCAGCGACGGGGTTGTTCATGACTGATGCCGAAGTGGGTTTGTCGGAAGGCGCTACGCCGACCGATCGTCAGCCCGGCTCCATCGGGCCGGACCGGATGACGACACCCGTAAGTCAACCGCAAGACGACGCGCGCTGGAGCCCGGAGACCGCAAGGCTCTCCGGTGGCGAGCGGGCGCGCATGGTTCCCTATGGTGCACTGGCCGAGGAACGCGCGCGCCGGCGGGACCTGCAGCGCGAGTTGCGGGAATCGCGCGATGCGCGGCAACGCCTGCAGGCACTGCTCGAAGGCCGTCAGGATCCGCCGCAGGCACGGCCCGAAGCGAATGCCGGCGAAGCCCTTCCCGATGCCGCGGAGGCTGCATCCGGTGCGGGCAGGGACGATCCGGCCGGCAGCGTGGAGGGGCAGGCGATCCCGCCGGAAGATTATGCCGCCACGCAGGAGGAGCGCGCATTCCGCACGCAGATCCTGCAATCGGTGCGCAGCTATGTCCGCGCACAGCCGGATTTCATGGACGCGTATCAGCATGCGCGGCAGGCCCGCATCGAAGAACTGTCGGAGCTTGGCTACAGCGCGGATGAGGCGGCGGCGATTACTTTCGACAATGAGGCGGAGGTGATCCGCAATGCCTATGCGACCGGCCGCAATCCGGCCCAGGTGATCTACGACTATGCGCTGACTCGCGGCTATCCGGGAAAGGGTGCCGCATCCCAACCGCCGGTCAGTGCGCCACTTGGCGGAGCTGCGGCGCGACCGGCGGAAGGCGGCATGACAGAGGCAGAGAAGGTAGCCCTGGCGGCCCGCGGCCAGGCCGGGTCGAAGTCGCTTTCCAGCGCCGGCGGTGGCGCCCTTGGAACGCTGACCCTGGAAGCCCTGGCGAGCCTGGCCGACGACGAATTTGCCGAAGCAACGAAAGGCGATCGATGGCAGCGGCTGCTGCGTGGGTCGTGAGGACCCGCGCGAGCGGACCTTCTGCCGGGGTCTTCAACGGAGGTGCATCCATGTCCCAGGAATCGCCGGCGGCGGATTGTGCCGGCACGGATTTCGACGGATCAAACGTCGTCCGGGGCGAGGCCGCGTTGTTCCAGCCCGAAGGATCGGACCTGGCAAGCGAGCGTGCCCTGCGCGACGCAGCTGCCGCCGAAAAGCCGGACGTGGCGGCATTTGGCCCACACGGCAGCGAACCCGCCATGCGGTCTGCCCCGGCGGCGAGCGGACGGAGCGAGGAGATCGCCGCGGCGGTCGACGTGCTTGCGCAGATCGCATTGCAGCTCGACGATCCCGTCTCGGCCCTTGACGAGGGCGCGGAAGCGCTGGCCGAGGCGCTGGCCATGCGAGACGAAGCGATCCAGCGACAGCATCATGCGGCGGCGGCCGCGCAGGCTCAGCAGGAAATGCAGCGCGCGGAATTCGCAGACGCATACCGGCATGCCCGGCTGCACCGCGTCGGCGAACTCGTCGATCTCGGCTATGAGCTGGACCAGGCGGTGGCGATCACCAACGCAAACGAGACCGACATCCGAATTCGCGCCCTTGCCGCCGGCCGGGATCCCGCCGGGGTGATCTATCGCTACGCTCAACTGCACGGATACCAGCCGCGGAACATGCAGGGGCAAGGTCGTGCGCCGGCGGCAAGACCCGCCGGCACAGCGACCAAGGAGCAGCCAGCGGGCCGGTCCGGTCACCGTCGTCTGGACCTTGAAGCCCTCGCTGCCATGAGCGATGACGCATTCAGCCGTGCGACCAGCGGCGATCGCTGGCAAAGGCTGTTGCAGGGAAACTGAGAGACCGCCATGCGCCGACGAAGTGCAACCGTAGATTGACGGTTTGACCGCGCTTCGGATATCATGATCGCTTCATGATTGTGGAGGTCGGCATGAAGGGTTTCGTGGTGCTGGTGATCTGTGCGACGGCGATCATTTTCTCCGGTCGGGCATATGCCGAGACGGCCGAGCAGCGTGCGATCAGGGCGGCGGCGTTTGAAGCGGCCTACAAGGCGCTCGATCCGCAGGACGAGACAAGCAGCGGCCGTTTTGCCGAACTGGTGGCCACGGAATTGAAAAGCGGCATTCCTGTGGATGAGTTCCTGGGGTTCATGATCGACAGCGGCCTCGATTGCATGCGGGTGAACCTGCCGGATGGGCCGGCCAATCAACCGCCGGTGGAATACTTCTGCAACTACAGTTACGTCTCGCAGGACCAAGCGAACCAGGAAGCCTGGTCCTTGGTGAAGACGATCAGTCGTGCCAGCGCCGTCGCGCGTATCGACAGCAAACGGATCGTCACCAGCATCGATGCGGGGACGTTGTACAGCTTCCTGGGCCCATAGCCCCGCTTTCGCATCCTGAGCAGGAGCCTGCATGAACGAGAAGATCCAGACGCGCTACACAGTGGTAGAGACGCCGATGCAATCGACTTTCGGCAAAGCCTATCACAAGTATCTCGTGTACACCGACCGCAATGGCAGGGAATACGGGCTTCGCGCCGGCCCATCGCGTCGCTCCGGTGGCACCAGCGCCGATGTCATCACGCCGCCGGAGGACTCCAACGAAGAGACGCCCTATGGGCGTGTCGGGTTCCAGGATGCCCCTTTTGAATTGGGTTTCACCGACTATCCACCCACATCGGAAGACGTCTCGGAGGTCATTGCCGAGGGGCCGGATCTGTCGGAAACCTGGAAGCGGCTGCAGTCGTCTTTTCACGACATCGAGAGCCTTGGCTACAACTACGCGCCGCGCGGCGTAAACAGCAACACCATCATCGATGACACGCTGGCCTTTGGCGGTCTTCCGCCGACGCGCCGCGACGGCAGTGCCGGCAATGACACGTGGGAGGACGAACGCGGCCGTCTGATCGACGTCATCAGCACGCCAGGCCTCCCGCAACTACCCTCTGTGCCTCAGTCACCCGCGATCTCCGCTGAGCAGGAGGCACGCCAGCTTCCGCAACAGCGGATGCGTGGGCGAGGCCGTGATGTGGCGGAACTCATGCTGCGTCGCCTCGGCGGCATGGGTGACCGGGACTTCGCAGCCGCGACCGCGGGCGATCGCTTGCGACAGATCTGGGGCAGGTAACCGGCGGCTCATCCCCACCAATTCGCTGCCAAGGGAGGATACATGGCTCCGGACATGTCGCGGCAAAAACGTCGCTATCAGGAATTCATCTTTCATCACATCAACGACAACCCGGAACACTTCGTGGATGCCCAGTCCGGCTCGACGCCCACCCCCGAAGGGCAAGCTAAGCCGCTTCCCTCAGGTGTCGGACGGTTTGGACCGCGCCGCCAGCCAACCGAGACCGAGCGGGCCTTCAATGCGGGGCTATACGACGGACTGACTTTCGGCCTTGGAGATGAGCTGGAAGCGGGCTGGAAATCCCTCGGAGCCGCGTTCGACGATCGCGCAATGGGAGATGTATACGATTCCGCGCTGAGCGAGGCGCGGGCGCAGGCCGAGCATCTGCAGCAGCAACACCCCTATGCCTTCGGCGGCGGCGCGATTGTCGGCTCTGTCGCCAACCCGCTCACCTATCTGCCCATCGGCTGGGTTGCTCGCGGTGCAACGGTTGGCGCCCGCGCCGGAAACGCGGCGAAGCTCGCCACGGCCTCCTGGAACATGGCCAAAGCCGGCGCGATCGACGGCGCGGCCTATGGTTTCAACAGCGGCGAAGGTGGTTTGGAACGGCGCCTGGAAAAGGCGGCGGTGGGGGCCGGAACGGGCGCACTGGTGGGCGCCGCCTTGCCGGCATCGGCCCAGATCGCGGTGCAAGGCGGCAAGCTCGCCATGTCGGGCGCGCAGCTCCTTGGCCGGGAGGTGGAGGCTGCAGCGTCCGCGGCCGCCGCAGCGCTCGCGCGGCATCCGGCGGAATTCGGGCCGCTATACAGGCTCGCCCGGAAGGTCGTGGATGACGGCGGTGGAACCATCGACTTGACCCAGCGCCTGCGCAACACCGTCGAGTTGCTTGCCCGGCCGAATGAAAGCCGGATTGCCAACGAGATCGGGATCCAGCGCGATGCCCGATCCGGGAAAGGCAATTTCGGCCTCGGCATGGCCGATGCGGAGACGGCGATGCGCATGGCCGAGAGCTTCCTCGGTCCGGGCGCCCGCCGGGCTTCCTCCGGGCCTGTCGTCATTGCCGCGGACAAGCTCAGGCAGTACCGATTCCCCAAGAGGGTCAACAACCCCTATACCGGGACAGGGGTCCAGGCGAATTTCGAGCGCCGCTGGGTGCCGGAGGGGGCGTGGCAATCCAATGGACATTTGGACATAGTGAAGTGACATCACGGGGAGATGGAAAAGGATGCGGGCCGCGCTGAAGTCGCTGCACATTTCCGATGTCGACCTGGACACCGGCTTGCCGGCGGACAGTGAGGACTTCTGGCTGCCGGTTCAGGCGGACATCGGCCCGGAGGGCGATGCGACAGCGGAGACATTCGCACTGACATTCGGGTCACCGCGCCGGTTGATGCGGGAATGCGAAGCCGGCGGGATGGTCTGGGGCAGGCACCTCCTGCTGGCCAGGCGCTTCGATCGCGCCTTGCTGCAATCCTATCTCGAGGAGCATTGCCGGATCTGCACGGGATCGGACTGGCCGGAGATCGTCGCCAAGCTGCGCCGGCTCGGCGAATGGGAGTTTGCGACCTACCAACCCAGTGCCCAGCCGGCGGGCGCCGGCGGTTCATTCGCGAAGCTGCTGTCATTGCGCACGTCGAACAGTGAGCTCTCGGATTATTGGCCGGCGGAGGACATGGATTTCAGCTTCGACCTCGTCGCCTCGATTGCCGGCACGGACGGAAACCGGGCAATCCTTCGCCTGTCGGTGATGAGCGCAGCGGCCTTCGCCGCCGGGGTGCCGGACAATGCCGTGCACGCGGCGCAGGGGAACATCTTCATGGCATCCTATGACAGGGCGGCTCTTGCACAAGCCGTGCAGCGGCGCGTCGAGCGGCTGTGGGGGGACAGCTGGGAAGCGCTGCTTGCCAAGCTCGGGGAATATGGCGCGTTGATGGATCCGGGCGCGACGCCCGGGGGCCGCGACTAGCCGCAATCCGCCCGTCGCAAGCGGGCGAAATTCGCCGCGCTCCCCGGCGTCGTTCGGGAGCATCGCATCGGATGACGACTTGCCGTCCGCGCGCGTTTGCGCCGGCGAGGCCGCACGTCGTGTTCCGCGGTCCGGCGACATGGACCAATCCGCGACCAGCGGGTCGCGCTGATGCATCAGGACATTCATCCACAAGGAGCCAACATGGCAAAAACCGAGTTTGGGGTGAATCACCCCTTGGCGGTCAAGGTCTGGTCCAAGAAGCTGCTGACCGAGGCCATCGCCAATACCTGGATCGGCAAGTTCATCGGCAATTCCAAGGATTCGCTGATCTACCGCAAGGACGAGTTGTCCAAGAACTCCGGCGACCAGGTGGTCTGCGGCCTGCGCATGCGCCTGGTGGGCGAAGGTGTGCAGGGCGACGCCACGCTGGAAGGGCAGGAAGAAGCCCTCACCACCTACAGCGACACGCTGGTGATCAACCAGCTGCGCCATGCGACCCGCTCGGCCGGCAAGATGAGCGAGCAGCGAGTGCCCTTCGACGTGCGCCAGGACAACCTCGAGGGCCTGCGCGACTGGTGGTCCGAGCGCCTGGACCAGAGCTTCGCGAACCAGGTCGCGGGCTTCACCGCGCAAACGGATACGCGCTTCACCGGCAACAATGCGGCGGTCGCCGCGGATGTCGACCACCTGATCCGGGCGGGCAATGTCGCGAATGACGAGAGCCTCGGATCCGGCAACAAGTTCGACCTGTCGCTGATCGACGCCTGCGTGGCCCGCGCCAAGACCTATTTCGAGGCCGGCATCCCGATCATCCGCCCGCTGCGGGTCGATGGCGAGGACAAATACGTCATGTTCCTGCATCCCTACCAGGTGCGTGACATGCGGACCAATGCCTCGAACGGCCAGTGGCTGGACATCCAGAAGGCGGCGACGGCCGGCGGCGATCGCGACCGCAATCCGATCTTCACCGGCGCGCTCGGCGAGTACAACGGCGTCGTGCTGCATGAATGGACGCGCCTGCCGAAAGGCGTGCATTCGACCACCAACGTGGCGATCGACAATACGCGGCGGGCCGTGTTCGCCGGGGCGCAGGCGGCCTGTGTCGCCTTCGGTTCGGAAAACGGCGTCGACAAGATGACCTGGTTCGAGGAGCTGTTCGACTACGGCAACCAGCTCGGCGTTTCCGCGGGCGCCATCTTCGGTTTGAAGAAGACCCGCTTCAACAGCAAGGACTTCGGCACCATCGTGGTGCCGACCTACGCCGCCGCCAGCTAACGGCGCGGCCTTCCGCATCATCGGCTTGCGCGCCTGCGCGCCGCATTTCGGCCCCACGACATGCGACGCCGGCGCGCCGGCGGCCTCGGTGCCACCTCCCCGGCGCCGGGGCCGTCGTTCATTCTTGAAAGGAGTCCAGCATGGCTGTCGCACAGCAATACCACCAGAACCTGGTGCACTTCCTGCGCAAGGAGGTGAACTACAACGACCCCGGCATCGCCGCCGGCTATGTCATCGGGCGCCTGCCGGCCGGCGCACAGATCACTCAGGCGCTGGCCCGGGTGAAGACCACATTCAACGCCGGCACCACCAATGTGCTCACCTTGGGCACCAATGCCAGCAGCTATGACAACATCCTCGGCGCCGCCGACATCGCGGAAGGATCCATCGGCAACAACCTGGCGCCGAGTGCCAACCTCCAGGAGGTCGCGGTCGAGACCGACGTCTACGTCAAGTACACGCAGACCGGCACCGTTGCCAACCAGGGCAAGGCGATCATCCACGTCGCCTATACGGTCAACAATGGCTGACGAGGCCAAGGCGGGGGCGGATGCCCCCGTCGCACCCTGTCGCCGGCGCGCCATGCGGCGCCAGAATCTGTGTGCAATGGCCGCGGTCGCCGAGCATGTGATGCCGGGGCCGCCGGCCAGCACCGGCCCGGATTCCAAGCGTGCCGGGAAGGCCACGCGAAAGCGGGAGACCAAGGATGGGCACCTATCTCGACCTGATCAATCGCATTGCCGATGAGAGCCTGCGGCCGGACATGACCAGCCAGATCAGATTGTGCATCCAGGAGGCGATCTCCCATCACGAGGTCGAGCGCTACTGGTTCAATCAATTCCGCGACCGGACCTTCGCCACGGTGGCCGGCCGGGAATTCTATGACGGCACGGACCTGGCCGATATTCCGGATGTCCTGGAACTGGATGCGGTCACGATCACCAGCGGCGGGGCGCGCCTGGTTCTGGCCAGGTCGACCTATGCGGAGCTTGAGGCGATCAATGCGGATGGCGCCATCCGCGGCGAGCCGATCCGGTATGCCTATTGGGGACAGGCCTTGCGGCTCTATCCGGTGCCCGATGCGGTCTATGCCGTCCGATTGTCGGGCCTGTTCAAGCTGCCGGCTCTTCTGGCCGATGGCGATCAGAACGCCTGGACCGGCGAGGCGGAGAACTTGATCCGGTATCGCGCCAAGTCGATCCTCTACAGCCAGTATCTGCGCGATGACGCCAATGCGGCGAGGGCCGCGGCGCTGGAAGGCGCCGCGCGGGAGCGGTTGGTTGCCAGCACAGCCAGGCGGCTTTCCGGCAGCGAGATCAGGCCGACGCTATGATCCCCTTCTCCGAGTTCGCCCCCGACCAGCCGCGTCTGGACAGCGCTGCGTCCGGGCATGTCCTGAACGTCGTGCCGGCAACCGCGCAGAGCTATGGTCCGGTGCCGGACCTGGCACCGATCGGCAATGCGCTCGTGGCACGATGCCAGGGGGCGGCGTCATTCCGCGGCCCGGACGGGACGATCCTGAACGTCGCGGGGGACGCGACGAAGCTCTACCGCTGGGACGGCACCAGCTGGAGCGACATTTCCCGATCGGCCGGAGCCTATAGCGCTGCGGCGGACCAAGGCTGGTCGTTCGCGCAGTTCGGCAAATTCGCGGTGGCGACGAACGGCGTAGATCGGCCGCAGATCTTCGACATCACCTTGGGCGGCCAGTTCTCGGATCTTGCGGCCGCACCATTGGGCGCGCGCTTTGTCAGCACCGTCCGCGATTTCGTCATGATCGGGCAGAAGGCGGACGATCAAAGCGCCGTGCAATGGTCCGCGCTCAACGACCTCAACAGCTGGACGATCGGAATCGACCAGGCCGACGAGCAGCACTTCCCGGATGGCGGCGGCGTCACCGGTGTCGTCGGTGGCCAGTATGCGATCGTGTTCCAGGAAACGGCGATCCGCCGCGGCACCTATGTCGGGCCGGACCTGATCTTCCAGTTCGATCCGATTTCCACCGAGCGCGGCTGCGCCGCGCCGGGATCGATCGCGAGCTACCAGCAGCTGATCTTCTTCCTGGCCGCCGACGGGTTCTTCATGCTGGCCGGAGGTGAATCCGAACGGGCGATCGGCAACCAGAAGGTGGATGAGTGGTTCTGGGCCAATGTGAATCAGGACTACCTTTATCGCATCAGCGCCGCGATCGATCCATCCCGTAAGCTCTACATCGTCGCGTTTCCCTCTGCCGACAGCAGCGACGGAACGCCTGACACCCAACTGCTCTACAACTGGACCATCGACCGGTGGTCCCTGGCCCGGGTGGACCTGGACGTGCTTTGCCGCATGATGAGCAAGCTCGGCTACACACTGGACAGCCTTGATGCGGATTACCCGGATCTTGACGCAATGCCGCTGTCGCTCGACAGCGCTCTGCTGACGGGTTCGCCGCTCGGGCAATTGGCGGCTTTCGGCACCGACCGGATGATGGCGTTCTTCGAGGGGCCGAACCTCGCCGCGGAAATTGACACCGTGGAGGCCGAAGTCGCCCCGGGTCGGCGGGCCTTCGTGCAATCGGTCAGACCGGTCGTGGACGGCGGGGCGCTCACCGTGCAGCTCGGCACGCGCGATAGGCCGAACGATCCGGTGGCCTGGCATCCGCCAGTGGCGCAGAACCAGGCGGGGGAATGTCCACAGCGATCGGCGGCGCGTTATCACCGGGCGCGCGTCGCGATCGCCGTGGGCAGCCAATGGTCGCACGCCCAAGGCGTCGACATCCAGGCCTGTCCGGAGGGCGAGCGATGAGCGCATTGAGGCTGTTTCCCAAGCTGCGGTTGAACCAGCCCTGGGACCTGCAGGCCCGTGCCGTGATCAACAATACCGTCGCCGGCAAACTGAACGTGCTGGGCGAGGTGACGCTCGACGCCAATGCAGGGTCGACGACGCTGAACGATCCGCTGATCACTCAGGCAAGCTTCATCGGGTTGATGCCGCTGAGCGCGAATGGCGCGGCGGCGCTGGCTGGGCTGCATTTCGCGCCGAGCGTGACAGGTGGGGTGACGATCTTCCACGCCAACAACGGCCAGACCGACAGGACGTTCCGTTACGCAATTCTCGGATAAGGAAGCGAAGGATGGCAAACGACAAGACGATCGCGCCCATGCCGCTGGGTCAAGGGGCGGCGATGCGGGTATTTCCAGGCGGCATGCGGGCACCGCATGCCGCCTTTGCGCCGTTCGGAGGCGGCATGACCGGCGAGGCCGCGCATGTGACCCAGGCCGGCGGTTTCGACGCGCCGAGTGGGGGCGGTCGGGCAGGGCCGGGGGGCGGCGCAAGCGCGGCCCAGGGCAACTGGCTGTCAAACCAGCAGTACAAGGAATACCTGCAACTGCTGAAGGAGCGGGCGCAGGCGCAGCAGGTGGTGTCGGTGCCGCTTAACCCCGCGAGCTATCCCGCGGTGACGCTTGGCGGTGGGGCCGGCGGCGGACTTGGCCCCTATTCAGTCACGCAGCCGGGATACGGCTTCCTCGCGCCGCCGGCGTCAGCCGGGAAAGGCGCGGGATTTGGCGGACTGCCGATGTCGCGCCCGGCTGGCCCGCCCAGGCGGATTCCGTGAGGTGATCATGAGCGAGCAGCAGGAAATTGTGGGCGGCATGCCGTCATCCCCGGCCTTGCACCCGCCGTCCGATCGGAGGCCGCATGGCCCGGGCCGCACGACCATCTGGCTGGTGCCCACACGCCTGGTTCCCGCCGCGTGGGACGACGTCGCGTCGATCCTCAAGCCGGCGGTGGAGCTTTCGGGTGGCCGGCACACGCTGGCCTCAACGTTCGACCAGTTGCGCAGTGGCCACATGCAGCTCTTCGTCGCCGTCCAAGATGATGCGGCCAAAGCCGCCGCGGTGACGCAAGTGCTCGAATACCCCAGCGCCAACTGGCTGGTGGTGCTGTTCTGCGCCGGCAAGGGATTGCCGGAATGGGGTCGCGACGGGATCGAGGCGATCGAGGACTGGGCGCGGCGCTGCGGTTGCAGGGGCGTCGAGATCATCGGACGAGCGGGCTGGGCCATGGCGCTCGGCTATGAGAAATCGGCGTCCATCACCCAGAAGGTGCTGACATGAGCAGCGGAGGCGGCAGCCCGAAGAACCAGACGACGACCGTGAACAATGCGCCATGGTCCGAGCAGATCCCCTTGTGGAAGACGAGCTATCAACGGCTGAATGACCTCTACAAGGCCGGCGGGCTGCGGGTGAACCCCTATCCAGGCCAGACGGTTGCGCCGATCGCCCCCGAAACAAGCCAGGCCTGGAACATGATCGCCGATCGGGCGCAAGCGGGCTCGCCACTCAATGGGGCGGCGCGGGGATACTACGGCGACGTGCTGAGCGGAAAATACCTGGCACAGGATGCGCCGGGACTGTCGAGCGTGCTGGACCGCGCCCGCAACGCGGTCAATGCCAGTTACGCCCTGGGCGGCCGATATGGCAGCGGCGCCCATGACGCAGCGGTGGCGCAGGGGTTGGGCGGCGTCCTCAACGACGCCTACCAAACCGAGCGCAGCCGCATGGATGCGGCGGCGCAGCAGGCACCGCAGCTGGCGCAGCAGGACTACTACGATGCCCAGCAGCTGGCGCAGGTCGGCGATCGCCGCGAGGCCAACATGCAGGACCTGATCAATGCCGAGATCCAGCGCTACAACGCGCTGCAGCAGGCGCCGATCAACGAGCTGGCCCTGTATCAGAACCTGATCGGCGGCAATATCGGCGGCACCCAGACAACCACACAGCCGGTCCAGCGCAACGGCGCCAACCCTTGGCAGATCGGGGCCGGCCTCATCGGCTCGGTCCTCGGCGCGGCGCTGGGCGGCTGAGCGTACGCCGCCGCGCACCGCTGCCGGGGAGCGACAGCGATCCAACCTCTTCAACCTTGCAAAAAGGTCCTGAGCATGCCGATGGCGAGCCCGAATTTCGACTGGCGTGGATTCTGGGCGGATCTGTTGAGCGGCGCCGGCCGCGGCCTTCTGGAACTGGACGGCAGCCGGGAATCGGCGGCCGCCTTGTCGGGCCTTGACCACTTCGCGGCGATGCAGCGTCGGCGCCTGCTCGAGCGGCGGGATGCCACCGACCGGTTCAGCCGGGTCGAAGAGGTATCGCGGCATTCCCGTGGGCCGGCGGAAGCGACCGAAGTCGACCTAAGCGAATTTCCGGCGCAGAGCGACGGCGCATTCGGCCCAGGTCCTGTTCGTGATGGCGACCCGCGCGGGTATGAGCTCGCGATCGGCGCCAGCGGCCTGCCGCCAAGAGCGCGGCCGGCGCCGCTTTCGGCCGATCCGTACGATCATCCCGGCCTGCCGACCGAAATCCGCCTGGGACTGCGGGGCCTGATCCACCGCCGCTGAAGCGTGGTTTCACCTTGCAAGACCCTCATTCCGCCAAAGGAGAGGACCGATGGCGCGGATACTCGCCACGATCGGCATACTGTGCCTGGCTTCGTGCGCCGCCACGACCGCGGCCGCCTGTGCCAAGACGCAAGACCTGATGCAGCGGCCGGCCGGCGAACTACCCGCGGCGGCTGTGGCCGTCGTCGAGGACGATGCGGCGGAAGGGATCGAAATCGGTATCGCGCAGCGTACCGGCGCCGCGGCGCCGGCCGGCCGATCGGCGGAGGATGGACGATGACGGATGTTGAGGCGGTGGAAGCCAATGAGGACAGCGCCCTGACCCCGGAGGGCTATTTCGCCCGGGCGACGCTCGATGAATTGCGTCGCTACGTCTGCCTCGACCTGGCGCGGCTCGGCGGAGCGATGCCGGAAAAGCTGGTCAAGACCGCGCGGGACCTGGAGCGCTTCCTGCTCGGGCGGTCGCTGCGCGCCACCGACGAGCACGACTAGCGCCACGTCCGATCGGGTCCTCCGCGAAATTTCCGCCTGATCCGAGAGGAGGGCGGCCGAGTCCCCCGTGCCATGAGGTCACCATGCCGTTCAATGCGATCCACGAATACGATGCCAACAGCGCACCGAACAATGTCGACATTGGCGGCGCCAACATCGCCGAGGGTTGCGCGCCCAGCGGCATCAACAATGCGCTGCGCGAGCTGGCGAAGCAGATTCGGCGCGCGGTCGCGAATCAAGGCAGTGATATTGCCTCCGCCGCCACGATCGATCTCGGCTCTGCCACCGGGCAGTACGTCAAGGTCACCGGCGCGACAGCGATCACCTCGCTCGGCACGGTGAATGCCGGGGTTCTTCGCTGGGTCGAGTTCACCGGCGCTCTCACCTTGACGCACCATGCGACCGCGTTGAAGCTGCCGGGCGGTGCGAACATCGTCACGGCGGCGGGCGATGTCGGCTGCTTCGTCAGCCTGGGTGGCGGCAACTGGAAGTGCCTCGGTTACTTTCCAGTGTCGAGCATCGGTGCGATCGGCAAACACATGATCTTCGTGCCGGCGGCCGCGCTGATTGGATCGCTGACCGGAGGTGCGGCCGTCGGCACCGTCGAGACCGCCACCAACAAGCACTGCCTCCGCGTGTTCGATTTCGATCCTGTGGCGACGGAATCCGCATGCTTTACGCTGACCATGCCGAAATCGTGGAACGAGGGTACGATCACGTTCCGGCCAATCTGGACCTTTGCCGGCGCCGCCGGCGGCGTGGTCTGGGCATTGCAGGCGGTTGCCGCCTCCGACGACGATCCACTCGACGTGGCCTATGGCACCGAACAGACGGTGGAGGATGGCGGCCTCGCGGCCGGCGACCTGCATCGCGGCGCGGAGAGCCCGGCCATCACCGTCGCTGGTACGCCGACCGCGTCCGATACGGTCCTGTTCCGAATCAAGCGCAACGCGACTCACGCCAACGACACGCTGGCAGGCGATGCGCGGCTGATCGGCGTGGAGATCTACGTGACGACCGATAGCGGGAGCGATGCATGATGCAGCTCCGCCTTCCACATGGGCGCATCCACGCACCCGTCGAGCGGTCGCTGGCGGCGCAACTCGCGCCTGCCGCGTTTCGCCGGATCATCGAGCCGAGCGAGTTCTCACCGACGGTGTGGCGCGGGATCTGCGCCGTCTATGCGCGCCATTGGCTCGAGAACCGCGACAAATGGCCGGTCGCCTCCTTGTTCGCGTATCAGCTCGGTCTCCTCGCCGCCGGCCAGCATCAGACTTTCACGAACAAGGACATATTCGCCAGCGCAGATGCGGGCAGCACCTACGTCGTGGGCCCAATTGCAAGCACGTTGCTGGTGAAAGCATGGGGCGGCGGGGGAGGTGGTGCTGACAACAAGAGCGGTGGAACTGCGCTCGGCGGTGATGGTGGCGGGAGTGGATATGCCTATGCCGAGGTAAATGTCGCGCCTGGAGAGGGCTTGATGCGCTATGTCGGCGGAGGCGGAGCAATCGGAGGAAGCACTGAAGGTGGCGCAGGTGGAGGAGGTTTTACGGGGCTATTTCGCTCTGCTGCTGGACTGGTCATTGCCGGAGGGGGTGGTGGGGGTGGAAGTTCCTACGCAAATGCCTTGACTACGACGTTTGGTGGTGTCGGTGGCCCAGGCGGTAGCGCAACCGGTGGTTCAGGGACCGCCGGAGGCACAGCGTATGGGACATGCGGAGGCGGTGCGGGTGGTACACAGGCAGGTGGCGGCGCTGGCGGGACAACTTCGCTCGGCACCGGCGGAGCAGCAGGATCTGCACTTGCTGGTGGCGCGGGGGCGAAGGCCAATGGCGGTGCTGGCGGAGGTGGTACTGGTGGGCTTAACGGCGGTGGTGCGGGAGGTGCTGACAATGCGGGTGGAGGGGGTGGAGGGGGAGGATCTGGGTACTTCGGTGGCGGAGGTGGTTCGACTACCGG
>WBZN01000694.1_pt1 | contig 23736 bp, 19 predicted proteins | sample 5204281 | NCBI WGS metagenome assembly WBZN01 (sample SAMN12344347, study PRJNA552823) | activated sludge metagenome | biome: Activated sludge suspended growth; feature: Nitrification reactor; material: Wastewater; isolation source: activated sludge from nitrification reactor of wastewater... | reverse complement strand
CCAAGCGGCCGGCGTCGACCATCTTCACGAGCAGCGGGCAGGGGCGGTACTTGTCGTCGCCGATTCCGCCGTGCAGGACGCGCAGGATGTCGAGGCAGACGTCGAGGCCGATCAAGTCCGCGAGCGCCAGCGGCCCCATGGGATGGTTCATGCCCAGCTTCATCACCTGATCGATCGCCTCGGCGGTGCCGACACCTTCGTGCAGGCAAAAGATCGCCTCGTTGATCATCGGCATCAGCACCCGATTCGACACGAAGCCGGGCGCGTCGTGAACTTCGACCGGCGTCTTGCCCATGACGCGCGTCGCCGCCTCGACGGCATCGTACGTCGCTTGCTCGGTCTGCAGGCCGCGGATGATCTCCACGAGCTGCATGAGCGGCACCGGGTTCATGAAGTGCATGCCGATCACCTTTTCGGCGCGACCGGTGGCCGCCGCCAGCTTGGTGATCGAGATCGAGCTCGTGTTGGAAGACAGGATGGCGCCCGGAGCACAGATGCGGTCGAGCTCCTGGAATACCTTCTGCTTGATCTCGAGCCGTTCGGACACGGCCTCGACCACGAGGTCGGCCTCGGCGAGAGCAGCGAGCTCGCCGGCGGTCGACAGCCGACCGAGAGACTCGGTCCGCAGCTCGGCGGTCAGCTTGCCCTTCTCCACCAGCTTGGCGAGGCTCTTCTCGATTCCCGCACGCCCCTTCTCGAGCGCCGCGGGGGCTACGTCCACCAGCAGCACGCGGAAGCCGGACTGCGCGGCCACCTGGGCGATACCGTGCCCCATGGTGCCAGCTCCGACGACGCCGATGGTACGAATGCCTTCGCGCATGATCTCGATGACGCTCTCCAGATTGAAAATAGGGACGCACGGTGCCTCCGCCGCAAGGGGCCCGAGACGCCGTCCAGTCAGCCTATGGGATGACCTTGGAGGGGTCAAGAACGGACCGAGACGGCTCCGGTTCGGCGACCCCGGCTGGCTTCGCCCCGATTTGCCATCGTGGATTCGTACCCGTTCCGGGCACGATGTTCAGCTCACTGACGCCGCGATGTCGGCGAATCAGAGCGTGGCGACGTCGATCGCGCCGGTGGTCGCGAACCAAGGTTCCTTGCGGCCGAACTTGGTGATCAACGTCGCACCCACGCCGAGGAACGTGGCGACGGTCCAGCCGATCACGCCCGCGAACGGCACGAATTTCACCAGGCCGAGCGCCAGCAGACCAAGACAGGCCGCGTGCAGCGGCAGCACGCGCCGGCGGCGGAACAAGCCGAAGATCCACATGCCGAAGGCGTGGAACACCGCGACCATGCCCCAGAATTTGAGCAGCAGCGCGAGCACGACCACCAGCACCAGCAGCGGCACCCCGACCAGGATCGCCGCCACCGCGCTAAAGAACAGCGCCGTCAGCACCAGCGCGAGCACTCCCGTGAGGCCTACCGCAAAGCAGCGGAAGGGTTCGCGACGCAGGGCCTCCGAGGTCGAGAGCATTTCCCGTCCACCGGCGGCAAACAGGATCAGGACCAGCGCCGCCCAGGCCGCGAGCAGCGCCAGCTTCGCGCCCACCACCAGCAGGGAGCCCGAAGACAGTCCGATCGACGGGCCTTCGAGCAGCGTCAGCCAGGCCGACGAAACCGTCGAGTACGAAACCGCGCGGCCGCCGATGTTCGCACCCGGCGCCGCATCGAGACGGCCGCCGATCACGAACACGTCGCCGGCGATGCGGGCCGTCGATTCGAGCCGCGCGCGGCCGCCGAGCACCAGCAGGTCGCCGCCGATCGACCCCGAGACGTGCGCCGAGCCGTTGATCGCCGCGACGTCCGCCAGCGCTTCGCCGTCCACGACCACGTCACGACCGAGCGCCACGACCTGCTGGCGCGCGACACTGCCGCGCTCGATTTCGAGGGCCGGCTCGGTCACCGCGCTGTCGGTGACCGCGCGACCGGCGGCAGGCAGCGCGAGGCCCAGCGCTACGATGGTGAGGATCTTGGGAAGTGCGGATCGCGTCATCGCGGGAATCATAACGGGCTCGGGGCTCCGCCCGGCGGATCGGACATCGCCCTGGGACCTCGTGGCGAGACTCGGGGCGGACGCCCTGTCGAGCGCCGCGAAGTACCGCGGGCCGAATGTGCCGCGGCCGCCCGGGGGCTAGCGCCGGAGATTTCGGATCGTGCCCGGGGCCGTGCGATCGCGCCGCAGTAGCCTGAACAGCAGCACGTTCAAGCCGATCACGCCGAGCCCAAACGCCGCCAAGTTCACCCACGAGCCCTGCAATGCGTTGCCGAGCGCCAGGCCCACACCGCGCCAGGACGCCTGCAGCAAACCCGCTCCGGCCAGCACGGCGGTCGAGAACATACCGAAGATCGCACCGAAGGCGCCGCTCGCCGGACCACCCGGCTCGACCTTCGCCGCGCTGATTCCGGCAACGATTGCGGCGGCGCTGCCGAGCAGTCCCACGAGGCCGAGCGGCATTGCCCAGGCACGCGCGCTCTTCGCTTCCCAGCCGGCGGGCGGCAAGGCGTTCATCACCGCGGAGGTGAAATCCGGACGCACCGAGATAGCGCCGTCGGCGAGAACGGCGCGCAATTCCTCCAGCTGCGCCTGCTCGGACCGGCACTTGGCACAGCCCGCGACGTGGTCGTCGAGCGCCGCCTCGCGTTCAGGCTCGAGCTCGCCGTCGAATCGCAACTGCAACCGTTCTTCCCAGATCCCGTGGTCCATCGTCGCTCCGTCCTGCTCGATCCGTACCGCAGTGTCGGCACCGCTCGGTGCCACCTCTAGTCCGATCGGAAGTCGGCCAGTCTTTCCTTCAGCATCTGGCGGCCGCGGAAGAGCTTGTTCTTCACCGTTCCGAGCGGCAGCCGCTTCATCTGTGCGATCTCTTCGTACGACAGCTCGCTGAAGTGCCGCAACAGAATCAGCTCGCGATACTCCCAGGGCAACGCGTCTACGGCCTGCTGAATGGCACCCCCGCGCTCGCTGTTGCGCAGATCGCCATACGGCGTCGGCGTCGAGCTCGGGAAGTCCATCTCGTGCGGATCGTCCCCGTCGCCGCCGTCGCGGTGCATCGACACCAGCTTCAGGCGCTGGCGCCGGATCTGGTCGATCGCCGCGTTCTGGGCCACCCGGAACAGCCAGGTGGAGAAGCGGTACTGCGGATCGAACCGATCGAGCGCCTGATACACCTTGAGAAAGACCTCCTGTGCCAGATCGTGGGCGTCATCCACATTCCGCAGCAGCCGGTACAGGTAGTTCACCAGCCGCGTCTGATAGCGCCCGATCAGGACGCCGAAACGATCCCGATCTCCCCTCAGCACCAGGGCCACCAATTGCTCGTCGGTGGCTGTATCGGGCGCCTTGGTCATGGATTCTTACGGGATGGTCGGAGAAAGGTTGCAGCCCGCGCGGGTGGGATCAGCGGGAAACCGGGCTGCCGGAGCGTGGCGGAACGGTGAGCTCACCGGTGGCCTCGCCGCGCAGTAAGTGCAGCAGATCGAGCTCGATACCGGAAGGTGACGTCTCCACCACCCGGCCCAGCTCGCGGCCCGCGCGCCGCACGACGAAGGTGGGAACCGCGCGCAGGTGGACGTCCGCGAGCAGCGCCGCCGGCTCGTCCAGCCCGCGGTTGACGGCGACATACCGCAGAACGAAAGGCGGCTCCGCGGGCAGGCCGTCGAGGGCACGCCAGAGCCGGCCCAGCTCGCGCCGCGAATCCGAGCACCAGGTGCCGAAGTAGACGTCGACCTGAGCGCCCGCGGGAATGGCGGCGAGCTCGGCGACCGCGGGCAGGGAGGGCCGCGCGGCGACCTCGGACCGCGCCCAGGCGCCGTCCAGCGCTTCCACCTGCTCTCGGGTCAGGACACCCAGAGCCTCATCCGCTCCGCTCGAGCCAGGCGCCGGCGGAACCTCGGCGCCGGCGGCGGTTCGGGGTAGCGAGACGCAGCAGAGGGTGACGAGGAGCAAGACAAATCCCGGGGCGACCGCCCGCGGGCCGGAGACAGGTCGCATCTCCAGAATCTTATCGCAGGCGTCCCCGAGACGAGGGCTCGTCGCAGCGAGCGCGGCTCGCAGCCTCCCGCCGTCGACGAGGCAACCTCAGGGCAGCGGGAAGCGCAGAATCACCGGCGCGTCAAAGGTCGCCCCCTTCTTCACGGAACCATCGTCCTCGAGACGATCCCACCCCGCTATTGCCCAGGAAGTAGAAGGCGCGCCCGACGACCACGCCGTGGGTCGGCGGAAGGCGGCTTGCTCGCGCAGGCCGGCGAATGCCTCGTCCTCCGCGACGCCGGCGCGCGTCAGCCATGTTGGCGCACGTGCCCAGCCAGCGGAGCGCAAGGATCAGCGTCACTCCCTCGCCGCATCCGGGCATCGGCGAAGGATCAGCCTCGTGCCCCATCACCGACGGCGCGTCGCTCAACGGGACTCTGGGACCGTCGCTTTCTCGATCCGGTCGCCCTGCTCCAGGCGATCGGCGACGTCCATGCCCTCGATCACCTCTCCGAACACCGTATAGCCGCCGTCCAGATGGGGTTGCGGCGCCAGCGTGAGAAAGAACTGGCTGCCGCCGGTATCGGGGCCCGAGAGCGCCATCCCAACGGCGCCGCGCACATAGCGATGGCGGTTGATCTCGTCGCGAATCGCATAGCCCGGCCCACCCGAGCCGTCGCCGCGCGGATCGCCGCCCTGCGCCACGAAATCGGGGACCACGCGATGAAACGCGAGGCCGTCGAAGAACCCCTGTCGCGCGAGCTGCATCGTGTTGAGGCAAGTAAGCGGCGCCTCGGCACAGAACAGGCGGATGCGCACGGTACCGCGCGCGGTCGCCAGGTCGACCTCGTGCTCGCCGGCGGTCTGCTGCAGCACGTCGCGGTAGTAGCTCAGATCCTTGTCGGTCGCCGCGCCCACTGGCGGCCGGGCCTCGCCGAGCTCCACCAGTGCGTCCGCGGCCTGACGCCGTACCAGGAACTCGGGATGCGACGTGGCGATCGCCTGCAGGCGCTGGACCGAGACCGCGCGGTCCGCCGGACCGGCCTTGGCGGCGTACGCGCCCAGCGCTCGGACCACCGCCAACTGGGCATCGTTCAGGCGATCGGCGGCAGTGCGTTGCAGCGACTCCGCGAGATGCGGCAAACCCAGCGTTCCCGACAGAGCCTCGAGCGCCGTCGCCCGCACGATCGGATCCGGATCGGCCAGCGCGGTGCGGGCGACCGCGGTCGAATCGTCGCTCTTGATCTGCAGGCGCGCGTCGATCGCCGCGGCGCGCACGGAGGCGCTCTCGTCCTTGAGCAGGCGATCGAGCGCGCCGACGTTGCCCATCTTGCCGGCGGCCTCCGCGGCCCGGGCGCGCAGCACGGGCGCCGACGCGCGCGCCGCGAGGTCGACCAGGGTCGCGGCGCGCGGGTCCTTGCCCTCGGCGAGCGCCAGCAACGCGACTTCGCGCTGGCGCGGCGCCACTGTCGTCGATGCGGCGCGTTCGGCCAGCGCCGCGCCCAGCGTCTCGTCCAGAAGCCAGGCCGAGGAAGCCTCGAGGGCGGTGATCGCGACGCCAGGGCGCTGGTCGTCGAAGAGCTCGCGCAAACGCGGCTTCCAGTCGGCCGGCGCGGCGATCTTCCCGCTACCGAGCAGGCGCTGGGCCGAACGCAGCGCCTGGATGACGGGTCCAGCGACGGCGTCGTCCAACAGCGGTCGCAGGCGTGCGAGATCGGCGGCCTCGCCGACCAGCCCGAGCGCCCGCGCCGACCAACCGCGTACGAACGGGTCGCCGTCGGCGAGCAGCAGACGCAGTTGCGGCGCCGCCTTGGGCTGCGGCTCGCGCGCCAGCGCATACGCTGCCTGCGCGTGCAGGTCGCGGTCCAGCGTCTTCAAACCGTCGACGGCGAGCTCGACCACCGCCGGGGTCTTGAAGCGGAACAGGAACGGCAGCAAACGGCGCGCGCGCTGATCGTCGCCGAGCGGCCGTAGAGCCGCGTCCACCGCCTGCACGTCCGCGCCGATCTTGCCGAGCGCTTCGACCGCGAGACCGCCGGTCTCCGCGTCCGGATCGGCGGCGGCGCGCAGCAGCGCCGGTTGACTGGCTTTCTCCGCCAGCTCGCCGAGCGCGAACGCCGCGGCCCGGCGCACGGCGGGCTCGGCGTCGAGCAGGAGCACTTCGAGCGTCGGCCGTCCAGCCGGCTCGCCGATGCGGCCGAGAGCGACCGCCACCATCTCGCGCAACGCGGCGTCGCCGCCGGCGAAGCGATCGATCATCGCCGCGTCGGCGGTGCGGCGGTCGGTCATCAGCAGGAGCAGCGCGCGCTCCTCCGCGTGGGCGATCGCCGCGGGCGCGGGCGCGGACGTTCCCGTCGCCACCGGCGGCAAGGACGCGCAGGCAGCGAGGAGGGCGGCCGCAAGGCCCAGGGCGCCGACGGAGAGGGAGGCGAGTCGATTCATGCAGCCATGCTACGCAGCGGCAGGGCGGGCCACAAGCCGACCGGTCGGCCCGAGGCCGCGCGCTCGATCTCCGAGCACGGCATCCGGACGCGCAGAGCGGACGGATTCGGGCCCGCGTCGCGCCGAAGCCGATACAATCCCGCCCGTGCCGGCGCATCTAGCCTTCCAGGACGTTCGACGGGACTTCGGTCGCCTGCAGGTCCTGCGCGGCGTCTCTGCCGAAGTGCGGACCGGGCAAGTGCTGACCGTGGTGGGGGCGAACGGCAGCGGCAAGAGCACGCTCCTGCGCTGCCTCGCGGGCCTGCTGCGCCCGCGCGCCGGCCGCATCGACTACCGCGAGGACGAGCGCACACTGGACATCGAGGAGCGCCGCTCGCGCGTCGGCTACGTGGCGCCCGATCTCGCGCTGTACGAGGAGCTGTCGGCGCAAGAGAACCTAGACTTCTTTGCCCGCCTGAGAGGCGCCGACGGCGCGCGCGGCGCACAGCTGCTGGCCCGCCTGGGCGTGCCGCCGCAAAGGCACTTCGGCCTGCTTTCCTCCGGCATGCGGCAGCGGGTCCGCTTCGCCTGGGCGCTGCTCCACCGGCCGGCGCTGCTGCTCCTCGACGAGCCGTTCCAGAACCTCGATCTCGCCGGCATGGACCGCATCCAGGAATTGCTCGGCGAGCATCTGCAGACCGGCCTGGCGGTGCTCGCCAGCCCCACCGCGCTCACTCTCCCACTCGGCCCCGATGCCCTCGTCCAACTCGAGCTTTCTCGCTGAGTCCCTCGCGATCTTCGTGAAGGACTGGCGTTGTGAGCTGCGCACGCGCGCGGCCCTCAATGCGGTGGGACTCTTCGCGATCTCGACGCTCTTCGTGGTCGGCCTGGGACTCGGTCCGCTCGGCGTCGCGAGCAGCGAACGGCAGACCGTGCTGCCGGCCCTGCTCTGGCTGATCCTGCTCTTCGCGGCCTCGGCCGGACTGCCGCGCGCCTTCGCCCACGAGGAGGAGATCCACACGGCGACCGCGCTGCGGCTGGCAGCCAATCCCGCGGCGGTGTTCTGCGGCAAGCTGCTGCACGAGATCACGCTGCTGCTCGGCATCGAAATCCTGGTCGTGCCGCTGTTCCTCGCCATGGTCCAGCTGCCCGTGAAGGATCCCAGCCTGCTGCTCGCCGCTCTCGCCGCCGGCGGCTTCGGTCTCGCCTCCGGCAGCACGCTGGTGGCGGCGATCGTGGCGCAGGCGCGTGGCAAGGGCACCCTCTTCGCCGTACTGGCGTTCCCGGTGCTCATCCCCCTCCTGCTGCTCGCCGTCGAGCTTTCGCGGGCGGCGGTGGGCGGTGGCCCGGCCGACGGGGTCCTGCGTCAGCTATTGCTCTACGACGGCACGGTGACCGTCGTCGGCTTCATGCTCTTCCCGGCGGTCTGGAACCCCTGAACAGGAGATCGATGCGATGACACCGATGGGCTTGCTGTCCTGGATCTTCATGGGCCTCGTGGCCGGCGTGCTGGCGAAGTTGATCCTGCCGGGCAAGGACCGCGGCGGTCTACTCGTGACCCTCGTCATCGGCGTCGTGGGCGCGCTCCTCGGCGGATTCCTCGCCACCAAGCTCGGCTTCGGCGGCTTGTCGGGGCTCGACCTTCGCAGTGTGGTGATCGCCACGCTCGGCGCGATTCTGCTGCTGCTCGTGGTGCGACTGCTCCGTCGCTGACCGCCGCCGCCGAATCGGGCGCTAGCTGCAGCCGTCGGGACAGCGGTGGCAGAGCGGCAGGCGATGCTCCCGACGCACCACGCGGCGGAAGGCGCGGAAGCTCTCGCCGTTCCAGACGTCGTCGAACGAGGTGGCGAAGACGTTGCCCATGTCCAGTGTCATGCACGGGTAGAGACGGCCCCGCGGGTCGACGAAGGCGTAGCTCTCCATGGTCGTGCAGCGCGGCTGGCCGGCGCGCTCGAACTCGCGCTCACTGTAGTAGCGCACCATCTCGTCGACCGGCAGATCGGGATGGCACTCGAGAACGAAGGGGTAGTGCTGCGAGCGCAGCGTGGCAAGCTCCGCCGCCAAGACCTCCAGGTCCATGTCGGGCACGACGTCGCGCCGGAACGAGGCGTCCTCGGAGCGAAAGAACCGCGGATCCGGAAGCTGCTCGCCGAGCAGCGCCATCGAAGCCGCGAGTTGGGCTCCGGAGAACCAGATCAGGTGCTGCAGGCGTAGCTTGCCGATCTGCCACGAGCGGAGCTCGTCCGCCCAGCCGACGAGCTGGCGGTACGTGCCCTCGTGCACCGTCGTGTAGATCTCGACCGCCGGGGTCTCGACGCCGTGGTGGGCCTTCGCCGCGGCCAAGAGGTCGAGCCCGCGGCGCACGGTCGCGAGGCTCCCTGCGCCGCGCGCCGCGTCGTTCACGCGCGAGTCGGTGTCGAGCGACACACCGATCGCGAGCAGCCCTGACCGCACCAGCGCGTCCGCCTCGCGCTCGATGCGCATGCCGTTGCTCACCGCGGTGACCACGAGTCCCAAGCCGCGGGCGTGCTCGACGATCCGCAGCCAGTGCGGATGCAGAAACGGCTCGCCGCCGAACAAGCGGATCATGGGATGGAATCGCGCCACGTCGTCGAGGAAGCGCAGAGCCGCCTCGGTATCCATCATGTGCGCCGGCGAGGGCACGACCGCGTCGTCCCCCCAAATCGGGCAATAGCTGCAGCGGAGATTGCACGCGTCCGTGAGGAGAAGATCGATGCCCCACGGCGCGAGGGCGAAACCCTGCTCCCAAGCGTCGGCCGGTAGCTCTGGCGTATGGATCACGCCTCGATCTACGCACATCGACTCCACGCCGTCCAGCTCGCGGGGCCGAGTCGCTGACCGGCGACGTGGAGCAGCTATGGCAGAGAGAACGTCCGGCCGTAGATGAGGTCGAAGCGGAAGGACTTCAGGGTCGACTTGCGGTCGATGTACTGCGCCACCTTCTCCAGGCGCTTGGGCAGCTCCAGGATCATCTCCTGCGCCTTGCGGCCCGCTTCGTTCAACCCGGTCAACAGATCGACCCGCCAGTGCTGGAGAGCTTCCTCCACGATGCGCTTGTAGTCCCAAGGGCCGTAGATTCCGACTCGGCGCACGACGTCGGCCAGCTCCTTGAAGTTCGGCATCGCGATACCGGGCATGTCGATCGAAGGCAGGATCTTGAGCGCCGAGGCGAGCGCGCGATTCGGATCGCGCTCGAGCACCGCCTTGAAGATCTCGCGATAGAAGCTGAAGTGCTTGGCTTCGTCGGCGGCGACGCTGTTCAGGATGCCGGCGAGCGTCGGCTCCTCGGCGCCGGCCACCCGGCCAGTGTTGCGATGCGAGTACTGCGTGGCGCGCTCCTGCAGTGTCGTGTAGACGAACACGCGGTACGGGTCGCGATCCCACGACGGCACGAAACCGGCCTCCTGGTACGCGTACTGCAGCATCTCCACCTCGCGCCAGTTTAAGATGCGGGTGTCGCGGGCGTAGTCGCGCAGAACGCCGCCATGGCGGTCCTCCTCCGCGGTCCACAGGAAGTTCCAACGCTGCCAGAAGCTCTCGTCGCCGAGATACGTGGCGAGCAGTCGATGAAAGTGCGGCAGACCCTCTTCGGTGAGCAGGTTGAGCGCCAGGGCGACTCGTGCGCTGTCCGGGATGCCGCGCGCGCGCTCACGGAGCGCGGCGGCGGTGCGCTCGGCGTCCTCGTCGAAGCGCTCGTCGGCGGGCAGGAAATCGCTCGCGAACCACAGCTTGCGCTTCTCGAGGTGGCGCTCCATGAGCTGCCCGACCAGGGCCTCGAGGTCGCGCAGCACCTCGATGCGGGCGGTGAGCTCGCGTTCGGTGTCGTCGATGCGCTCGGTCAGCACGTCCATGGCAAAAGACCGTAGCACGCGGCAGGACGGGGTCCCCGTCCTGTCCGTGCGATCTCCGTCACGGTTGTGTTACGGCACCGATCTCTTGGAGGATGGCCGCGGCCAGCACGTCGTAGTGGCCGCCGAAATGATGCGCTCCGGCCTCGGGGTACAGCTTCACGGAATCCTTGGGCAGGGCCGGGCAAAGGGAATCGCTCTCGTCCTGCCCGAAGAAGCAGAGCACCTTGAGACCGGCGAGCTTCGCCACCTCCGGCGCCACCGGCTTCGCCGAATCGTCCTGATGACCGAGCCACTCGGAGACGTGAAATTCGAAGTTCGCGGTGGGCGACGGACCGAGCAGCGCCACCACCGCGACGCGGGCGCGCAGGTCCGGGGGCAGTCGGGCCGCCAGGAAAGGGAGCACGTCGGCACCCGCCGAGTAGCCGACGAGGACTACGCGCCGTCGTTGCCAGGCGTCGAGATAGTGGCGCAGCAGGCGTTCGAGATCGGCGGCCGCGCCGTCCGGCGTGCGCCGAGTCCAGAAGTACTGCAGCGAGCTCACGCCCACGACGGGCACACCGGACGCGAGCAGCGCGCCGCCGACGTCGCGGTCGAGGCCGGCCCAGCCGCCGTCGCCGGAGTAGATGACGGCCAGCAGGTCGCGAGCCTTCGCCGCGGTGGGCATCTCGATCAAGGGCAGATCGGCGACCTGTGCGTCGCTCGGTGGCGGCGGCGGCGGCTCGACCAGGGTGTCGAGGCGGGCGAGGGCGGCCGCAAGCGTGGCCGGCGATGCCTGCGCCGGCGCGAGTCGCGCCGCTCCAGGCACCTGCAGCAGCCACTCGGGCGCTCCGCACGCGGGCGCCAGCCCGGGAACCGCGACCCACGCCCCGGGGAGCTGCGTGGCGGGCGCCACGGTCATGGCGCCACTGGCGGCCACGGCGAGATCGAGGTGGTTCTGCTTGCACAACGCGGCACCGAGTCGGAGCTGGGGACAGAATCCCAGGCTCACGGCACCCGCGAAGGTGGCGGGCGGCGACTCAGCCAGCACCGCATAGGCGAGCGTCCCGCCTTCGCCGGTGCCGACGAGGATGGGCGAAAGGTAGCTCTGCAGCCCGAGCTGCTTCTGCAGGCCCTGACTCAGCGCCTCGAAGTGCGCCGCGGCGTATGCGCAGCGGTTCTTGGCGTTGGCCACCCGCCGCGAATATTCGCGCAGGTCGACGGTCGCGACCAGCGCGCCCTGAGCCGCTAAATCGCTCGCCAGCCGCTCATCGGATGGCCCCGGCCCGGCGGCATCCGAGATCAGCAGCACCACCCGCCTCGGCCGCAGCGGCGTTCCCGCCGGCCGCGCGAGGTGTACGACCCCGAACGGCGCCATCGTGAGCTCGTCCGGCGCCGCCGACACCGGCTCGGCGGTCGCCCGCCCCAGGCACAGCGTCAGCAGCGCGCCCGCCGCTACGAGCCGCGCGGCTCGTCCTCTCCCCTCGCCCTCTCTCATCGCGCGATCACTCCTCGCAAGCCGCCGGCGATCAGTACCGACACGTTGGCCAGCACCCGCGGCAGCACCACGCCGCCGGGGGCCGCCAGGTATTTCGGCTCCCACACCGGATCGAACTTCTCCTTGTACGCCCGCACGCCCTGGAAGTTGTACACCTTCTCGCCGTGCAGGAACACCATGGCTCCGAACCGCGCCCAGAGCGGTGAGTAGGCGTGCTGCCCGAGGCCCGAGAGCGGCGCCATGCCGAGATTGAACCAGCGCACGCCGTCGCTCTTGCCCTGCAGCATCAGCTGCAGCAGCAGGAACTCCATGCTCTGCTCGGGTCCGTCAGGCAGAAACCGCATCAGGTCGACCGACAGCTCCTCGCAGTCCGCGGCGCGCTGCACGTTGGCGAAGGCCACCACACGGCCCCCGCGCCGCACCACCGCGGTGTCGAAGAAGCGCAGATACGCCGGATCGAAGTAGCCCAGCGAGAAGCCTTTCTCGCGGGTGGTCTTCTCCCCCAGCCAGGCGTCCGACACGGCCCGGAGCTCCGGCTCGATGGCGTCGAAGCGCTCCGCCGGCACGACCTCGAACGTGCACCCCTCGCGCTCCAGGCGATGCAGCATGTTGCGGGTCTTCTTACGTTTGGCGCCGTCGAGCGAGAACGTGCCCAGCGGTACCCGCGCCTCTTCGCCCACCTTCTGCAAGGTGAGGTTCATGTCCAGGTACAGGGGCAGATTCTCCTTCGAGACCTGGTAGAAGACGCACCAGCCGCTGTGGCGGTCGCTGAGCTCGCGGAAGCGCATCACCAGCTCGGCGCGCTCGTCTTCGCGGCCGAGGGGGTCACCGAGCGCTACCCAACTGCGTCCGGCGACCGCGTACATCAGAAGCGACTCGCGGCTCGGGCTCCAAAGGATCTCCTTGTCGCCGAGCAGGGCCAGGGTCGCCATGGTGGTGCGCGAGCGCCGCACGATGGGCAGCAGCTGCTCGGGCGAGAACGGCTCCGCGGCATCGGACTCGACGTTCGAAGGTCGAAGCAGCCAGCCCAGGGCGAGCAGCAGGCCGAGCCCGACCGCCGTCACCGTGGCGCGCAACGCCCGTGGAGCGTACCCGCGGAGCACCACGCTCCACCACGCCTCGGATGCGTATTCCTGATGCCGAAATTCGAACACCACGAGATAGAGCGAGCTCAGTAGGACGATGAGCACCGCCACCATCCAGCCCCAGGTGAAGCGTTCGCGCACGAGGGACGTGGCGCGGAAGAAATAGTGGCGCGAAGGAACGAGAAAGAGCAGCAGCACGAGCAGCGCGAGCGCCTCTTCGTAGTCGATGCCCTTGAGCAGCGAGAACAAGATGCCGGCCACCAGCATGCCGGCGGTCACCAGGTAGGCGCCGTCCAACCGCCGCTGCAGTCCGCGCGCCAGCAACAACAGGCAGAGCCCCACCAGGCTGCCGAGGAAGTGCGAGAAGACGATGACCGGCACGGGCAGGATGTCGCGCAGCACGTGCATGCGCGCCGGCAGCGCGGGCGTGGCGCCCGAGAACAGCAGGATCGCCCCGGCGGCGAACGTCGACACGGCCAGCAACTGCGGCATGAACGCGGCGATCGTGCGCCGCGCCGCCGCCACGAAGCGACGCAATCCCGAGCGCGCCCGGATTAGCTCCCGGCCGGTGAGCAGCAGCGCCGCAATCACGAACGGGAGCAGGTAGTACACGGCACGGTAGGCGAGGAGCGCGCCGAGCAGGTCGCCGGGCTTGACCAACCCCTGCAGGAGCAGCAGCAGCACGGTCTCGAAAACGCCGAGGCCGGCCGGCACCTGACTCAGCTGTCCGAGCGTCTGCGCCAGCAAGAAGATGCCGAGGAAGGCGAAGAACCCGATGCCCGCCATCGCGGGCAGCAGGCGGTAGAGGATGAATCCGACCAGCGTCCAGTCGAGCGCCGAGATCGTCGCCGCCAGCAGCGAGATCCGCCGGCCGGGTAGGGCAATTTCCTCGCCGCGCACGCGCAGGGGGCGCTTGCGGAGCGAGGTGAGCAGGAAGTAACCGCCGACCGCGGCGGCGAAGAGGGCGCCGAGGGGGCGCGCGGTGTGCAGCGGCGAGTGCAGGGCCGCCGGCAGCGCCACGCCGTGGATGAGCAGAACGGCACCGCCGAGCGTGAAGTAGCCCAGCCAGAGCGCAAAGTCGCAGAACAGGATGAGCCGGGCGATCTCCGAAGCCGAGACGCCCCAGCCCGAGTACAGGCGGTACCGCACCGAGCCGCCGCTCAGCATCGAATGCCCGATCATGTTGCTGAACGCGGACGCCAGGAAGGAGGCGAAGGCGATCTTGCGATACGGCAGGATGCGCCCCAGATACCGGAACGCCAGGGTGTCGTAGGCGGTGAGCAGCAGGTAACTGGCGAGCGTGAGCCCAAGTGCCTCGAGGGGTATCGAGATCGGCAGCCGGCCGAGGTAGGCGCCGACCTCATCCAAACCGCTGCCGGCCAGCTCGTTTCGCAGCACCAGAAACGCCACACCCAGGAGGACCGTCGCGAGCAGCGCGGGGGCCACGCGCACGAAGCGCATCCAGCCTTTTCGGGAGCCGGTCGCGGCGAGGCGCGCGCGCACGGATTCCCCACCGCCCGAAGCGGTCTCAGCGCTGCTCATGTCCGCCAGTGTAGCAATGGGCGGGCGCCCACCGACCGCCCGCGGCCTTCGTTCGCGGGACTCAGACCGCGGTCACTGGGCGACCAGCGCGGCGAATTTCGCCTTGAACTGGGGCAGCCAGTTGCGGGGTACCGAGTACCCGTGGCCGACCTTCGGCAGCCACACGATGTGCCCGCCCGGCACCTTCTCCACGAAGGCCCGCGTGGCCGGCGGGTTGCAGACCTGGTCCACCTCACCCTGGAAGGCATACCAGGGATCGGCCAGCCCGCCCGGAAACGCCCGGAAGTTGATCCCGTTGCCCTTCTTCATGGGATCCCACTCCAGACCCTGGCCGCGGCAGATCGGCGGGTTGATCGGCATATCCGGGCAGAAGCCCAGGCTGATGGCGCCCGCGAAGGTGTGCGGCTTCGCCTGCACCAGCGCCGCGTAGACCAGGGTCGCGCCGGAAGAGTAGCCGACCAGCACCGCCGGGCGGAGAGCCGGATAGCCGAGCTTCTCCTGCACGGCGCGGGCGATGTCGGCGTAGTCGCGCCCGGGGTTGAAGCAGTCCTTGGCCGGAATGGCCGCCTTGAGGTAGCTGCGGATGTCGACGCCGATCACCAGCGCGTCGAGCGGCACCAACTCGCGCGCCATGTCCACCACGCCCAGATTCCAGCCGCCGTCGCCGGAGATGAACACCACGACATTCTTCGGGTGTGGGGTCTTGCGGTACAGCGTCACGGTGCCGAACGGACGGACCTCGAGCGTCTCGTCGTTGCTCTTCGGTGCGACCTTCTGGGCCGGTTTCGCAGCCGTCTGGGGTGCTGCGGCCTTGGGTGCAACCTTCGGTGCCGCCTTGGGCGGCGCCTTCGACGGCGTGGACGCTGGGGCAGCGGCGCTCGGCAGGAGGACGGCGAGCAAGGCGACGAGGGCGAGCGGGGCTGGGCGGCGCATGGAGCGCGGTTCCTTTCTGGGTCCGATCAAGACTGCACGAGGGACCGGCCGTGCGACCGGTCCCTCCGAGTTGAAGAGCGTCTCGCGGCGAGCCTTCCGGCCCGCCGTCCGTCGAAGCTGCCGCGCGCTCAATCCATCTGCTTACGCAATACCGTCGGGATGTCGTAGTCGTCGACGCTCGACCAGTTCGGACCGAACCCGCCCGGATCGTCACCACGCTGCTGCGCGATGACCTTGCGGTAAAACGGCACCTCGGGCTCCTCGGCGGCGCGGCTGTCCGCGGGCGACGCCATCATCGCAGGCCGCGACGAGGGCTCCGCGCCACGCACCGGAATCGCCATCGGCGAGGAGGCGGACGGGCGCTCGTGCGCGCCGTACTTGAAGCCGGTCGCGATCACCGTCACCTTCATCTCGTCTTCCATGCGCTCGTCGATCACCATGCCGGAAATGATGTTGGCATCCGGGTCCACGGCGTCGGCGATGATGCGCGCCGCTTCCGCGACCTCGTGCAGCGTGAGGTCGCGACCGCCCGAGATGTTGATCAGGACGCCCTTGGCGCCTTCGATCGACGTCTCCTCGAGCAACGGCGACGAGATGGCGCGTTGCGCGGCCTCGAGCGCCCGGTGCTCGCCCTTGGCGAGGCCGGTGCCCATGAGTGCCATGCCCATGCCCGACATGATGGTGCGCACGTCGGCGAAGTCGACGTTGATCTCACCCGGCACCGTGATCAGATCCGAGATGCCCTGCACCGCCTGCCGCAATACGTCGTCGGCGATGCGGAAGGCCTCCGAGAGCGGGGTGCCGCGCTCGACGAACGACAACAGGCGTTCGTTGGGGATGGTGATGAGGGTGTCGACGCTGCCGCGCAGCTCCTCGACGCCGCGCTCCGCCTGCGTCATGCGCCGGCGTCCTTCGAAGCCGAACGGCTTGGTCACCACCGCGACGGTGAGCGCGCCGATCTCGGCCGCCAGCGAAGCGATGATCGGCAGGGCACCGGTGCCGGTGCCGCCGCCGAGACCCGCGGTGAGGAACACCATGTCCGCACCGTCCAGGAGCTCGAGGATCTTCTCGGTGTCCTCGAGCGCCGACTTGCGGCCGACCTCCGGGTCGCCGCCGGCGCCGAGGCCCTTGGTGAGCATCGGGCCGAGTTGCAGCTTGGCCAGTGCGCGGCACTTCTTGAGCGCCTGCAGGTCGGTGTTGGCGGCGATGAACTCGATGCCGCGCAGCTGCGCGTCGATCATCCGGTTCACCGCATTGCCACCCCCGCCGCCGACCCCGATCACCTTGATCTTTGCCGGCGCCAGGTCCTCCGCCGCCAGTATCGGCAGCTCGTTCCCGTGACCCTCGTCGTCGAACAGAATCATGTGTTGCTCCTTTCTCGGCTCCGTGCAGCCGAAAGGAGGACCGCTCTCCTAGAGCAGGTCCGAAAACATTCCGCGCAGGCTGCCCATCATCCCGCGCACGCTGAGTCCCGCCTTCTTCGCCGCCTTGCTCTGTGCCTGCTCCGCCGAGTGGGCGTACAGCAGCAGACCCGAGGCGCATGCCCAGGCCGGCGAGCTGATGACGTCCACCAGGCCGCCGAGACCCGCCGGCAAGCCGTACCGCACTCCTGAATTGAAGATCTGCTCCGCCATCTCGGCGAGGCCGTCGAGCTGGGCGCCGCCGCCGGTGAGCACCACGCCGCCGCGCAGTGCCTCGGTGTAGCCGTTCTTCTGCAGGTCGCCACGCACGAGGTTGAACAGCTCCTCGGCGCGCGGCTGCAGGATCTCGCACAGCTCCCGGCGCGGCACCACGCGCGCCACGCCGCCGTTGACCGCCGGCACCGAGATGCCCTCGTCCTCGGTGACCATGCTCGCCAGGCAGCAGCCCTGCTTGACCTTGATGCGCTCGGCCTCCGCGAACGGAGTGCGCAGCACCATGGCGAGGTCGTTGGTGAAGTGCCCCGCGCCGATCGGCAGCACCGCGCTGTACTGGATCTCGCCGTCCTGGAACAGCGAGCACGACATCGAACCGGCGCCCATGTCGAGCAGCAGCGTGCCGAGCTCCCGTTCGTCGGGCGTGAGCACGGCCTCGGCCGTGGCCAGCGGCTCGAACACCATCTCCGCCACCTCGATGCCGGCCCGGTTGATGCAGGTGAGCAGCGTCTTGTTCCGGGTTACGTGCCCGGTGACGAGATGCACCGAGACCTCCAACCGGCTGCCGAGCATGCCGAGCGGATCGGAGATGCCGCCCTGCTCGTCGACCACGAACTCCTGCGGAATCGAATGCAGGGTCTCGCGATCGGAAGGCAGCGCCGCGGAGCGCGCGGCCTCGAGCACGCGGTCGATGTCCTGGCGCGTGATCTCGCGATCCTTGCGCGCCACCGACACCATGCCGCGCGAGTTCACGCTGCGGATGTCGGCGCCCGCCACGCCGACATAGGCGCGCGAGATCTCGACTCCGGCCATGACCTCGGCCTCCTCGGTCGCCGCCTTGAGCGCCTCCACCGTCGCCTCGACGTTGACGATGTTGCCCTTGCGGGTGCCTCGATTCGGCGCCTCGCCGCGCCCGACCACCTCGATGCCGCCCTTCGAGGCGCGCTGGCCGATAAGGACTCCGATCTTGGACGAGCCGATGTCGACTCCAACCAGGTACTCCTCAGGCTTGGCCATGGCCTATGTCCTCTTCCTCTCCAGTGACTTACGCGGCCGCGCGGGCCGGAGCGGAAACTGCGGTCGCGGGCTTGCCGCGTTCCGCGCTGTTTCCGGCCGGGCCCGTCGGGGCCGCCGGTTGTATGACGATGCGACGCTCGTACCGCAGATCCACCGCCTGCACCCGGATGTAGCGTCGGGTGATCTCGGGCAGCAGATCGGCGAGCGAGCGCCCACGATCCGCGAGCGTTCCCGCCTTGACCAGCACGGGAAAGGGCAGCGCCGCGGTGTAGATCCGGAAGTCCTCGTCGCTAAGGGCTTCCACTTCGGACAGCTTTGCCGCCCAGTCCGGACGCGCCAGCCGCAGCTCCTCGGCGAGCGCGAGGGCGCGGGCGGGCTCGGCCTCGGCTTCCGCCGAGCTACTTACCAGGAGCAGATCCACCGGCCCGTCCGCCGCGCCGAGCGCGGCGATGCGGCGGCCCGCGGCGTCCAGATACCAGAGACCGCCGGCGTCGCGCTGCAGGGCCGCCGGCACGCGCTCGGTGACCCGCACCACGAGGCGGTCCGGCAGTTGTTTGCGCACCTCGACGCCGTCCACCCAAGGATGCGCGCCGAGCAGCGATCGCACCTGATCGATCGGCATCGCGACCAGATTGCCGCCGAGCAGCGGCTGCAGAGCCGTGTGCACCCAACCCGCCGTAACGCGTTGCCCGCCGTCGAAGTCGATGGTGCGCAGGGCGAAGCGCGGCGAAGTCAACACCCAGGCCACCAAGCCGAGCGGCAGACCGACGACCAGAAGCGCGGCGGCAAGGCCGGCCAGCGCGACGCGCCAGAGGCTCTTGCGCCGGCGCTTGGTCGCGAACGGGCGGCGGCGGAACGGCAGCACGCGGCCTTCGCGGTCGAGATCTTCGAGCACGCTCACGCGCGCGCCTCCGTGGCCGCGAGATCCTCGGCCAGTCGATAGATGTCGCCGGCGCCGAGCGTCAGCACCAGGTCGCCTTCCTTCACCTCGCGCTCGAGCTCGTGCCGCGCCGTGACCGTGTCGGCGCAATAGCTCACGTTGCGATGGCCGGAGCCCCGCGCCGCGCTCGCCACCAGCTCTCCCGTGACGCCGGCGATCGGCGCCTCGCGCGAGGCGTATACATCGAGCACCAGAGCGTGGTCGGCGGCGAGGAGTGCGCGGCCGAAATCCGCGGCGTGGTCGCGGGTGCGCGAATACAGGTGCGGCTGGAACACCGCGTGGATGGCGGCGCGTGGAAACGCCTGCCGTGCCGCCTGCAGGGTCGCCGCGACCTCCGTCGGGTGGTGCGCGTAATCGTCCACGACGGCCGCGCCGCGCCAGGAACCGAGGCGCTCGAAGCGGCGGTGCACGCCGCGAAACGCCGCCAGGGCGCGCGCCATGCCGTCGAACTCCATCCGCAGCGCGAGGCCGACGGCGATCGCGGCGAGCGCGTTCTGCACGTTGTGGGTGCCGGGCAGCGGCAGCTCGACGCGGCCGAGCTCCTGGCCGCGGTGGCGCACCGTGAAGGCGCTGCCGGCGGGCGAGGTCGCGAGATCGACCGCCACCAGCTCCGCCTGCGGTGTCAGGCCGTACGTCACGACCCGGTGGTCGGCGAGGCGAGGCAGGACCTTCTGGATGCTCGGGTCGTCGAGACAGAGGATGGCCTGGCCGAAGAACGGCACCCGGCTCGCGAAATTGACGAACGCCTCCTGGATGTCCTCGAGGTCACGGTAGGTGTCGAGATGGTCGCGATCGATGTTCGTCACCACGGCCACCACCGGCTGCAGGCGGAGGAAGCTGCGGTCGAACTCGTCCGCCTCGGCCACCAGGTAGTCGCTCTTGCCGATCCGCGCGCCGGTGCCCGAGGCGCGCAAGCGGCCGCCGACGATGACCGTCGGGTCGAGGCCGGCCTCGACGAGCAGGGCGCTCACCAGCGACGTGGTGGTGGTCTTGCCGTGCGTTCCCGCCACCGCGATGCCGTACTTGAGGCGCATCAGCTCGGCCAGCATCTCGGCGCGCCGCACCACTGGAATGCCTCGACTCCGCGCGGCCTGGATCTCGGCGTTGTCGCGCGACACGGCCGACGAGCGCACCACCAGCTCGACGCCGTCGAGGTGCTCTTCCGAATGTCCCAGGAACACCTTGGCGCCGAGCGACTGCAGGCGCTCGGTCGCTTCGCCGTGCGCGGAGTCGCACCCCGTCACCTCGACCTCGTAGTCGAGCAGGACTTCCGCGATGCCGCTCATACCCGCGCCACCGATGCCCACGAAGTGGACGCGCGACAGACGGGTGAAGCCGCGAAACATCAGGCGGCCTCCTTCACCAGCGCCTCTACCCGGTCGGCCAACGCCTCGACGGCACCCGGTCGCGCGCCGGCGCGCGCGGCGGCTGCCATGGCGCGCAACGCGTCGGGGTCGGCGAGCAGCTCGCCCAGCGCCGTCGACAACCGCTCGGCGGTGGCCTCTTCCGGGACCAGGAAGCGCGCCGCGCCCTCGTTCGCAAGCGCCCGCGCATTGTCCACTTGATGTCCCGCCGCGACCCCGAGCGGCAGCAGCAGCACCGGGCGCCCCGCGGCGCGAATCTCCGCCAGCGTCATGGCGCCGGCGCGCGAGACCACGAGATCGCTGGCCGCCATCGCCCCCGCCACATCGTCGATGAACGGCACCACCTCGGCATGCGCCGCCGCACCGGCAGCGGCGTAAGCGGCCCGGGTTTCCTCGAGATTGCGCTCCCCCGCCTGGTGCAGCACCCGCAGGCCCGGGAAGCGGGCCGCGAGCCGCGAGATCGCCGCCGGCAGCACGCGATTGAGCGCCTGCGCGCCCTGGCTCCCGCCGAGGACGAGCAAAGCGGGGGCCGGCGCGCCCGGAAGAGCTTCGTGCACGGCGAAGAACTCCGGACGCACCGGCACCCCTGTGACAACTGCTCCGCAATGCAGATCCTTCGCGGCTTCGGGAAAGCCGAGAGCCGCGGCGCTCGCAAAGCGCGACAGGAAGCGATTCGCGGCGCCGGCGCGCGCGTTGGGCTCGAACAGCAGCGCCGGCCGCCGCGCGAGCCGCGCGCCGAGCACCGCCGGAGCCGACGCGTAACCGCCGGTGCCGACCACTACGTTCGCCGGCAGGCGCCGGACGAGGCCGCGGGCGCTCCACGTCGAGCGCAGCAGGAGCAGCGCGGCGGCGATCTTCGTCCCGAGACCCTTCCCCAGGATCGGCCGCGCCGGCAGGGCGTGGAACGCTATGCCGCGCGCCGGCACGAGGCGCGCCTCCATGCCCTGCGGCGAGCCCGCGAAGCTCACCATCCACCCCCGCCGGACGAGCTCCGCCGCCAGGGCGAGCGCCGGAAAGATGTGGCCGCCCGTGCCGCCGCCCGCGAGCAGTGCGTGTCGAGTCGCCGAGGCGCGCGCATCGTCTCTCTTCATCCGTGCTGCGAGACGTTGAGCAGCATCCCGCTGGCAGCCATCGAGACCACCAGCGAGCAGCCGCCGTAGGAGACGAAGGGCAGCGGAATTCCCTTGGTCGGGAACAAGGCGATGGCGACGCTCACGTTGAGCAGCGCCTGCAGCACGATCACGCCGGTGAAGCCGAAGGCGAGATAGCGCCCGAACGGATCCGGAGCGCGCAGGCCGGCGCGCACGCCGCGCCACAGCACGACGGCGAACAGCGCCACGATGGTGAGCGCGCCGATCATGCCGAGCTCTTCCGCGACGATGGCGTAGATGAAGTCGGTGTGCGGGTAGGGCAGGAAATAGAGCTTCTGCATGCTCTGCCCCGGTCCGAGGCCGGTCACTCCTCCCGAACCGACGGCGATCAGCGACTGCAAGGCCTGGAATCCAGCGCCCAGCGGATCCTTCTCCGGCTCGAGGAACGCCATCAGGCGCCCGAGGCGATACGACGAGAAGCGCACCAGCGCCCAACCGACCGGCAGCGCCAGCACGGCGCCTCCCGCAATCCATTTCCACGACAGGCCGGCGAGGAACAGCATCAGGACCATCGTCGCCACCAACAGCACGGCGGTTCCCATGTCGGGCTCGCGCACCACCAGCAATGCCATCAGGCCTGCCATGCCGACCGCGGGCATCAGGAGCGACGCCGAGTTGATGCGATCCTGCTTGCGCTCGATCTGGTACGCGAGGAACGGCACGAGCGCCAGCTTCGCGAACTCCGAAGGCTGCAGCGACACGCCACCCAGGAACAGCCACCGTCGCACGTTGTTGAGGGTCGGCGCGAAGAGCACCACGACGAGCAAGAACAACACGCCGCCGACCAGGGTGTAGACCACGGGCTTGAGACGCAGCCAGCGGTAGTCGACGTGCATCACCACCATCATTGCCAGAGCGCCCACCACGACGGCGCCCGCCTGGCGCAGGAGGAACTGGTTCATGCCTTCGGGCCGCGCCAGGGCGGCACTCGCCGAGTACACCATCACCAGGCCGAAGCCGATCAGCACGGCCACCGTGGTGAACAGCACGCGATCGAAGGCGAGCTTCTTAGCCATTCAAAGCTCCGCTACGCGCGTCGCTTGGGTTCGAAGCTCCGCTAGGCGCGTCGCTGCCTTCGGAGGCTCCGCCCGGCGCGTCGCTGGTGGCCGACAGGGCGCGCACCAGGCTCTGGAACTGATCGCCGCGATCGTTGAAATCGCGGAACTGGTCGAAGCTGGCGCAGGCCGGTGAGAGCACGGCCGACTGACCGCGCGCGACGCGACGCGCCATGCTCGCCACGGCGCTCGCGAGCGTACCCGCGATCTCGCTGGGCGCGGCATCGCCGAGGGCGGCGGCGAAGTCCGCGGCCGACTCGCCGATGAAGTACAGGTGCGCGGCCTTGCGGGCGACGATGGCGCGCAGCTCGCCCGGGTCGGCGCCCTTGTTGCGGCCGCCCAGGATCAGGTGCACCGAACGATCGGGAAAACCCGCGAGCGATTTCGCGGTCGCGCCGATGTTGGTGCCCTTGGAATCGTCGTACCAGGCGACGCCGTCGCGCTCGAGCACACGTTCCATGCGGTGTGGCAAGCCGCGGAAATCGCGCAAGCCGGAGCGCAGGCGCTCCGTGGTGACGCCGATGGCGCGCGCCAGGAGCGCGGCGGCCATGGCGTTCTCGAGATTGTGGACGCCGGCGAGCGGCAGATCGTCGATCGCGAACAGCTCGACGAGCCCGCCGCCAGTGGCTTCGATCACCTTGGCGCCGTCCACGAAACAGCCGTCGTCGACCCGCCCCAGGCTCGAGAACAGGCGGCGTCGGCTGCCGACCAGCGCGGTCTGCGCCACCCACGGGTCGTCGGCGTTGAGTACCGCGGTGTCGCCTTCACCCTGGCGAGCGAAGATCCGCCGCTTGGCCGCCGCGTAGGCCTCCAGGCTGCGATGGCGATCGAGGTGGTCGGGCGAGACGTTGAGCAGCGCGGCGGCGCGCGGTCGGAAGGCCTCGGTGCCTTCGAGCTGGAAGCTCGAGAGCTCGACCACGAACACGCGGTCCGGTGCGCCGTCGACGCAGGCCACGAGCGGCGTGCCGATGTTCCCGCACACCTCCACCGCGCGGCCGGCGGCTCGCAGCAGCGCGCCGGTGAGCGCGGTCGTCGTGCTCTTGCCGTTCGAACCCGTGATCGCGACCACCGGACCGTCCAGGAACGGGAACGCGAGCTCGACTTCCGCCAGGACCGGCAGGCCGGCGCGGCGCGCCGCGAGCAGCAGCGGCTTGTCCGCCGGCACGCCCGGGCTCACCACGACGGCGTCGAGCCCGGCGGGAAGCAGCTCGAGCTCGGTTCCCGTGAGGAGCTCGAAGCCCGACGCCTGCGCCAGCTCGTCGAGTTGCAGAGCCG
>WBZN01000692.1_pt1 | contig 23764 bp, 21 predicted proteins | sample 5204281 | NCBI WGS metagenome assembly WBZN01 (sample SAMN12344347, study PRJNA552823) | activated sludge metagenome | biome: Activated sludge suspended growth; feature: Nitrification reactor; material: Wastewater; isolation source: activated sludge from nitrification reactor of wastewater... | reverse complement strand
CAAGAAGGAGGGGTACTTCTGATGGAGATGCTCCGCTTCGCCACCGCGGGCTCCGTCGACGACGGCAAGAGCACGCTGATCGGCCGGTTGCTGCTCGACTCGAAGCAGATCTTCGAGGACCAGCTGGAGTCGGTCGAGCGCACCTCGCGCGAGAAGGGGTTCGACTACACGAACCTCGCCCTGCTCACCGACGGCCTCCGGGCCGAGCGGGAGCAGGGCATCACGATCGACGTCGCGTACCGCTACTTCGCCACGCCCAAGCGCAAGTTCATCATCGCCGACACCCCGGGCCACGTGCAGTACACGCGCAACATGGTCACCGGTGCGTCGACCGCCGACCTCGCGCTGATCCTGGTGGACGCGCGCAACGGCGTGGTCGAGCAGTCACGTCGCCACGCGGTCATCGCGTCGCTGCTGTCGGTCCGTCACCTCGTGCTCTGCGTCAACAAGATGGACCTCGTCGACTACGACCAGCTCGTGTTCGACCGGATCTCCGAGGAGTTCCGCGAGTGGGCCGGCAAGCTCGACATCACGGACCTCACGTTCATCCCCGTCTCCGCGCTGCAGGGTGACAACGTCACCGAGCACACCGAGAACATGAAGTGGTACGACGGACCGACGCTGCTCCACCACCTCGAGCACCTGTACATCGGGTCGGACCGCAACCTGATCGACGCCCGGATGCCGGTCCAGTTCGTGATCCGCCCGATGAACGACAAGTACCACGACTACCGCGGGTACGCCGGCCAGGTCGCGGGCGGGACGTTCCGGCCCGGCGACGAGGTCATGGTCCTGCCGTCCGGTCTCACCACCCGCATCGCCGGCATCGACCTCTACGGCGAGGAGCTCACCGAGGCGATCCCGCCGATGTCGGTCACCATCCGGCTCGAGGACAACCTCGACGTCAGCCGGGGCGACCTCATCTGCCGGCCCAACAACGCGCCGACCGCCACCCAGGAGATCGACGCGATGGTCTGCTGGTTCAGCGAGCGGGGCCTGCAGGTGGGCGGGAAGTACGCGATCAAGCACACCACGCGCAACGCGCGCGCCCTCGTGCGCGATCTCCACTACCGGCTCGACGTGAACACGCTGTCGCGCGACGAGACGTCGCCGACCCTCGCCATGAACGACATGGGTCGCGTCAGCCTCCGCGTCACCACGCCCCTGTTCGTCGACGAGTACCGGCGCAACCGCACCACCGGCTCGTTCATCCTCATCGACGAGGGCACGAACGAGACGGTCGGCGCCGGCATGATCCTCGATGCCTGACGTCTCGCCCAACGTCACGTTCCACGCCGGGGCCGTCACCCGCGAGCAGCGGGTCGCGGCCACCGGTCACGAGGGCATGACGGTCTGGTTCACGGGTCTGTCCGGGTCCGGGAAGTCGACCGTCGCCGTGGCGCTCGAGCAGCACCTGATCGAGCGCGGGATCCCGGCCTACCTCCTCGACGGCGACAACCTCCGGCACGGCCTCAACGGCGATCTCGGCTTCGACGCGGCGAGCCGCAACGAGAACGTCCGGCGCGCCGGCGAGGTCGCGCTGCTCTTCGCCGACGCCGGGCTGGTGGCGATCGTCCCGCTGATCTCGCCGTACCGCGCCGACCGGGACCGGGTGCGGACGCGGCACGAGGACCTCGGGCTCCGGTTCGTCGAGGTCTTCGTCGACACGCCGATCGAGCTGTGCGAGCAGCGCGACCCGAAGGGCCTCTACGCCAAGGCGCGCGCCGGGGAGATCACGGGCTTCACCGGCGTCGACGACCCCTACGAGGCGCCGCTCGACCCCGACGTGCGCCTCACCCCCGGGCCCACCCCGGCCGCGGCCGCGGCGATCGTCGCCGAGCTCCTCGGCATCTGAGCCCCCGGGTCGCACCGGCCACCCGCACCGTGAGCTGGATCCCCGACGCTGCGGCCGGCTGGCGTCCCGACCCGCTCGGGCGCCACCGCCTCCGGTACTGGGACGGCCGGGCGTGGACCCACCTCGTCGCCGACGGGACCGCCGTCACCGAGGACCCGGCCGACTGCCGGCGGTTCGTCTCCGAGCTCACGGTCCTGCTGGCGCCCGTCTTCGTCGTGTTCTTCAGCGGGCTGGCCCTCGCCGCGCTCGCCGGGGGTGCCTTCTTCCCCGCAGCCGTGTCGGGCGGGTTCGGCCTGCTCCTGCTCGTCACGTTCCTGCGGCAGCCGTACCTCGCGGTCCTCGGACTCGACGGCACGCTCACCTTCCGCGCGCCGGTGCGGAGCGTGACGTTCCGCGTCGACGACCTCGTCGCGATCGGGCGGTCCCGGACCAACTTCATCGTGTCGGACGGTGCCCGTACCGCCGTGCTCGGGACGTTCGGCGGCGAGGCGCTGGCGATGCAGCTCCTGCGGGTCCGTCCCGAGCTGCCCGCGCCGGAACGGGTGCGCCGCCGTACCGAGATCTGACCCGACCCCGCCGGCGTCACTCGCCGGTCTCCGGGGCGCGCGTATCCGTCGACGAGGGTCCGAGAGCGCGCCGGCTCTCCACCAGCGCGTAGCTTCCCCGCCGATGTCCCGTTCCCGACGCGCCATCGTCCTCGGCTTCGCCGTGGCGGTCCTGATCCCGATCCTGGTCGCGATCCTCGTACCCCACGACGTCGACCGCGTCCTCCTCCCCGCCGGATTGATGCTCATCGCGGTCGCGGTCGGCACCCTGCTCGCCGGGTGGACGGCCGGGCTCACCGGCGCGGTCCTGGCCATCGCCCTCGTCGACTTCTACTTCCTGAAGCCCCAGCACTCGTTCCTCACCCGGGAGGGCGGCGAGCTGGCGGCGCTGATCGTGTTCGCCGTCATCGTCATCGGGTTCGCCGTCACCCTGGAGCTGCTCGTCTCCCGTGCCCGCCGGGCGGCGGAGGCGCAGGTGCGCGCCGAGGAGGCGGCCTCGTTCACCCGGCGCGCCGTGGTCACGCTCCAGCAGACGCTGCTCCCGCACCACCCGCCCGACTTCGACGGCGTCGACATCGAGTGCCGCTACGTGGCCGCCGACGGCGACCGCGTGGTCGGGGGCGACTGGTACGCGGTGGTGCCGATCACGCCGACGCGGCTCGGGGTCGCGATCGGCGACGTCGCCGGCCACGGCCTGCTGGCCAGCCAGGTGATGGCCGAGACCCGCTTCGCGCTGCGGGGACTCGCGCTCTCCGACATCGATCCCGCCGAGTGCCTCCGGGTGCTGAACCAGGTGCTCTTCCGCTTCGGGGACCGGCCGCACGTCACCGCGGTCTACGGCGTGCTCGACCTCACGGCCCGCAGCTGGACCCAGGCGGGCGCCGGCCACCCGCCGGCGCTGTGCCTCGCCGGTGGTGCCACGGCCAGTCGGTTCGACCAGGAACCCGATCCGGCACTGGGCGTGGACCCCGACGCCGTCTACCGGACCCGGACGTTCCCGGTGCCGCCCGCCGGCACGCTCCTGCTGTACACCGACGGCCTCTGCGAGCGCCGCGGCGAGACGATCGACGACGGCATCACCCGCCTGGGTCTCACCTTCGCCCGCAGCGCCGGCGACACGGACTCGCTCGGCGTCGCCTGCGACGACCTGATCCTGCGCATGACGAACGCGGCCCCCGCCGACGACGTGGCCCTGGTCGCGGTGCGCTGCCGGGAGCAGGACCGCGACCGGCGCTCCCAGGCCGACACCGGGGCCGGGTCGGCGGTCGGGACCCCTGCGGCCGGGCACCTCCACGTGGTCGCCGAGCCCGGGCACCGGCTCCGCAGCGCGTGACCTACGTCCGGGTGGCGCGGAGCCAGTCGACGTAGCGCGCGAGCCCGTCGGCGACCGCCACCGTCGGCGACCAGCCGAGGACGTCGCGGGCGGCCGCCGCATCGGCGCACGAGAGCTTCACGTCGCCGGGGCGCGGCGCGACGAACACCGGATCGGGGACGACCCCGAGCGTCCGGCCCAGCGCGTCGAGCAGGTCGAGCAACGTGGCGCCCTCGCCGGGCGCGACGTTGAACGCGTGCCCGCTCGCGCGCGCGGCGGGGGCGGCCGCGGCGGCGAGGTTCGCCGCCACGACGTCCGACACGTAGGTGAAGTCACGGCTCTGGGTGCCGTCACCGTGCACGGTCGGCCGCTCGCCGTCCATCAGCGCCGCCGCGAACAGCGGGATGACCGCGGCGTAGGTGGAGTCCGGTCGCTGCCGCGGTCCGAACACGTTGAAGTACCGCAGCGCGACCGTCTCGATCGGGTACAGCTCGGCGAAGAGGCGCACGTACCACTCCCCCGCCAGCTTCGTGTTGGCGTACGGCGAGCGCGGCCGGAGCGGCGCGGACTCCGGGGTGGGCACCTCGGTCGCCCCGCCGTAGACGCTGCTCGACGACGCGAACACCAGCCGGCGCACGCCCGCGTCACGGCCCAGCGTGAGCACGTTGAGCGTCCCGTCCACGTTCGCCCGGTTCGACGCCCGGGGATCCGCGACCGAGCGGGCGACCGCACCCAGCGCCCCGAGGTGGAACACCACCTCGACCCCCGCGACGGCCCGGGTGACCGCGTCCTCGTCGGCGACCGAACCCTCGACGAACTCGGCGTCCGGGTTCAGGTTCTCCCGCCGTCCCGTCGCGAGATCGTCGAGGACCCGCACCCGGTCCCCGCGGGCGACGAGGGCGTCGACGAGGTGCGATCCGATGAAGCCGGCCCCGCCGGTGACCAGTGCGTGCATGCGGCCGGGGACGGTAGCCGCCCCGGCCGGCGTCCCGTGCCGAGCGGGACCGCCGGGACCGGCCCCCGACCGAACCGGACAAAGCGTCCGGCTCTCAAGGGGGCGGGGCGGTGGGTCGATGACGGGGCCGGAACCGTGCGTGCGCACGGGCCCAGGAGCGACCTGACGGATGGACGACATCGACGCCGCGCGGATCCTCGACGGCCTCGCCGACGCGGTCGTCGTCATCGGCCCGGACGCCGTGATCCGGTGGGGGAACCCGGCGGCGGAGCGCATCTTCGGGATGACGCTCGACCAGGCACGGGGACTCCCCGCGTTCGAGCTCATCCACCCCGACGACCTGCACTACGCGGCCCTGTCGATGCAGAGCGTCACCCGGAAGGCGCACGGCGGCTCGCTCATCGAGCTCCGGCTGAAAACCCCCACCGGCTACCGGCTCGTCGAGGTGCGCGGCGCGGCCACCGGCGACGACGGTCCGATCGTCCTCGCGATCCGTGACATCACCGAGCGCCGGCGGTACGAGGTCGCCCACGACAACGCCGCCGCGTTGCAGTCGCTGCTGCACAACGCCCGCACGGTGACGATCCTCCTCGACGCCGACGCCCGGATCACCTCGGTGTCGGGTGCGCTGTCGCGGATCAGCGAGTTCGACACCGAGCTGGTCACGGGGCAGTCGGTCAGCGCGCTCACGGCGTCGCCGGAGGACACCAGGATCGTGCAGGACGCCGTCGCCACGGTGACCCCGGGGCAGCCGGTGACGGTGCTCACGTACATGCGGGGGCCGGACGGAGCCCCCGTACCCGTCGAGCTGACCGTCGTCGACCTGCGCGACGACCCGGTGGTCGCGGGCTACGTCGTGAGTGCGCACGAGGTCACCGAGCGGGTGGAGACCGAGCGCCAGCTCCGCAGCGCGCTGTCCCTGCTCGAGGCGACGCTCGACAGCACCGCCGACGGCATCCTCGTCGTCGACGGCGAGAACAACATCACCAGCTTCAACCGCCGGTTCGTCGAGCTCTGGCGCATCCCGGACGACGTGCTCGAGTCCCGCGACGACAGCCGGGCGCTCGCGTTCGTCCTCGACCAGCTCGCCGACCCGGCCGCGTTCATCGCGAAGATCGAGGAGCTCTACGCGTCGCCGGCGTCCGAGAGCTACGACACGCTCGACTTCAAGGACGGCCGGGTGTTCGAGCGGGTGTCGCGGCCGCAGCGGGTCGACGGGCGGATCGTCGGGCGGGTCTGGTGCTTCCGCGATCTGACCGAGCACAAGCGCCTCGAGGACGAGCTCGTGTACCGGGCGTTCCACGACCAGCTGACCGGCCTGGCGAACAAGGCCCGCTTCTGCGACCGCCTGCACCTCGCGGCCCACCGGGCCCAGCGCACCGGCAAGGAGTTCGCGGTCCTCTTCCTGGACCTCGACAACTTCAAAACCGTGAACGACAGCCTCGGCCACCATGCCGGCGACCAGCTCCTCGTCAGCGCGGCCCACATCCTCGGCGGCTGCCTGCGCTCGGTGGACGTGCCGGCGCGCCTCGGCGGCGACGAGTTCGCGATCCTCGTGGAGGACCTGCAGGACCGCGAGGACGCGGTCGCGCTCGCCCGCCGCATCCGGGACTCGTTCCGCCAGTCGTTCCGGGTGGCGCGCCACGACGTCTCCGCGACGGTCAGCATCGGGATCGCGTTCGGGGCCGACGACTCGACGAGCGAGGAGATCCTGCGCGACGCCGATCTCGCGATGTACATGGCGAAGTCGCGCGGTAAGGACCGTTTCGAGCTGTTCCACGCCGAGCAGCACGATGCGGCCGTGGCGCGCGTCGAGGTCGAGGCCGAGCTGCGCCAGGCGATCGGCCGCGACGAGCTCATGCTCTTCTACCAGCCGATGGTCGAGCTCGCGACCGACCGCATCGCCGCGGTCGAGGCGCTCGTGCGCTGGGACCATCCCGAGCGGGGCCTCCTCCTGCCCGGCGCGTTCGTCCCGCTCGCCGAGGAGACCGGCCTGATGCAGCAGCTCGGGCACCGGATCCTCATGCGGGCCTGCAACGAGACCCGCGAGCTGCAGCGGACCCTCGAGCTGCCCCTGAAGGTCAGCGTCAACGTGTCGGCGGTCCAGCTGGTGCACGAGGGCTTCGCCGCCGAGGTCGCCCAGGTGCTCACCCTCACGGGCTTCGACCCGGCGCTGCTCGTCATCGAGATCACCGAGACCGCGATGCTCCACGACGCGATCGCGGCCAAGGAGGCGCTCACCGAGCTGCGCGCGATGGGCATCTCGATGGCGCTCGACGACTTCGGGACCGGCTACTCCTCGCTCACGTTCCTCCAGCACTTCCCGATCGACATCGTGAAGATCGACAAGTCCTTCGTGTCGACCCTCGACGACCCGTTCGCACCGTCCCTCGCGCCCGCGGTCCTCGAGCTCGCCCAGAACCTCGGGCTCACCACGGTGGCGGAGGGCGTCGAGACCGCCCGCCAGCTCGAGCGGCTGCGCGAGCTCGGGTGCGACCTGGTCCAGGGCTTCTTCCTGCACCGCCCGTACGCCGTCGACGCCCTGTACCGCTGCCTCGCCGCCGACGAGATGGCCGCACCGGTCTGATCCGGTCCTGACGCCGGCGTCAGGCGCGTGCGAGACTGCGCCGCGATGGACACGACGAACCGCCCGAAGGCGCTCGTGACCGCGCCGTTCCGGGGCGAGGGGCTCGACCGGCTGCGCGCCCTCTGCTCCGAGATCGTGCTCGACCCGTGGATCGAGCACACCCCCCTCCGCCTCTACAACTCCCAGCAGCTCGCGGAGCGCATCCAGGCGGAGGGCGCGTCCCTCCTCGTCGTGGAGAGCGACAGCGTGAAGGGCCCGGTGCTCGAACTGCCCCTGGTCGCGATCGGCTCCTGCCGCGGCGACCCCACGAACGTGGACGTCCCCGCCGCCACCGCCGCCGGGATCCCGGTGCTCCGCGCGCCGGGGCGCAATGCGGACGCGGTCGCCGAGGTCACCGTCGGCATGCTCTACGCGGTCAACCGCGGCATCGTGCGGGCCGACATGGACGTCCGCGAGGGCCAGGTGTACCGGGACGGCACGATCCCCTACCAGCGCTTCCGGGCGTGGGAGCTCGCCGGGCGCACCGCCGGCATCGTCGGGCTCGGCGCGGTGGGCCGCGCCACCAAGTGGCGCTTCGAGGGGCTCGGCATGCGGGTCATCACGGCGGACCCGTACGCCGCCGACGCGACCCACACGCTGGCGGACCTCCTCGCCGAGGCCGACGTGGTGTCGATGCACGCGGCCGTCACCCCCGAGACCGAGGGGATGATCGGACCCGCCCAGTTCGCGGCGATGAAGGAGGGTGCGATCTACCTCAACAGCGCCCGGGCGATGCTGCACGACACCGACGCGCTGGTGATGGCCCTGCAGTCCGGCCAGCTCGGCGGTGCCGCGCTCGACCACTTCGTCGGCGAGCATCTTCCGGTGGACCACCCGCTGTGCTCGATACCGAACGTCGTGCTGACCCCCCACATCGGTGGCGCCACCTACGACACCGAGGCACGGCACTCGCGCATCATCGCGGCGGGCCTCGAGGAGCTGCTCGCCGGCGGCCGCCCCGCCAACCTGGTGAATCCCGAGGTGCTGGACCGATGAGCGACGAACCGACCCCGCCCACCGCCGCGGCGGAGACGAACGCCGAGGTGAAGGAGGCGCTCCTGTGGGCCGCGCAGGAGATGCTGCGGTCCGGACTCGTCGAGGGCACCGCGGGCAACGTCGCCGCCCGCATGCCCGACGGCAACGTCGCGCTGACGCCGAGCAGTCTCGACTACCTCGAGATGGGCCTCGACGATCTCGTCGTCTGCGCGCCGGACGGCACCGTCGTCGACGGCCACCGGAGCCCGACGAGCGAGAAGCAGCTCCACCTCGCGGTACTGAACCGCTATCCGGAGATCGGCGCGACGATGCACTGCCACGCGAAGCACGTGCAGATGTTCGCGATCACGCACCAGCCGATCCCTGCGGTCGTCGAGGAATTCGACGTGTACGTCGGCGGTGACGTCGAGTGCTCCGACTACCGCGAGACCGGCTCGGCCGAGCTGGCCGAGGAGGTCGCGGAGCGGGTCGCCGACCGGGCGGCGGTCGTGATGGCCAACCACGGTCTGTTCGCCTGCGCCAAGACCTGCAAGGACGCGCTCCACGTGGCCGCGCTCGTCGAGCGCACCGCCGAGGTGGTCTGGGGCGCCCGGGCGCTCGGCCCGATCGTCGGTGTCCCCGAGGACATCGGCGCCAAGTACGCGAGCTACTACCGCTTCGGCCGTACCGGGAAATTCTGAGGTTGTCCCAAGGCCCCGGTCTCGCGACCGCGGGAGGTGGCCGGACGGCTTCAGCGCGGCCCCTCCTGGAGCTCCTCGGTACCGGTCTTCCCGGGCCGGAAGGGGACGCCCGGGCCGTCCGGGATGTGACGGCCTACAGGACGCGGGCGAGGGTCAGGCCGTCGCCGAGGGGGATCATCACGGTCTCGACGCGCGGGTCGGCGGCGAGCCAGTCGTTGAACGCCCGGATCGCCTCGGTGTTCTCGTCGGTGACGGAGTCGTCGACCACCGCGCCGCCCCACAGGACGTTGTCCACCATGAGCAGCGCGTCCGGACGCATCCGGGCAGCAGCGCGTCCACGTAGTTGCGGTAGTTCGGCTTGTCGGCGTCGACGAACGCGAGGTCGATGGTCCGCTCGTCCGGGAGCGCACCGAGGGTGTCGACCGCCGGCGCGATCCGCAGGTCGATGCGGTCGGCGACGCCGGCGTCGGTCCAGGCCTCGCGCGCCACGGCCGTCCATTCCTCGCTCACGTCGCAACACAGCAGCCGGCCGCCGTCGGCGAGACCGCGCGCGATGCACAGTGCGCTGTACCCGGTGAAGGTGCCGACCTCCACCGCGGAGCGGGCGCCGACGAGGCGGGTCACCAACGTCATGAAGGCTCCCTGCTCGGGCGAGATCTGCATCCCGCTCACCGCGCCCAGCGCGGCGGTGCGCTCGATCAGCCCGGACTGGACGGGATCGGGCGGCGTGCCGTGCGCGACGAGGTACTCGTGGATCGCACCACCGAGGAAGAAGGACTTGGGGTCGGCCATGCCCCGACCCTAGGCAACCCGGGCGCGGATCAGTGCGGGAGCCGCCGGCGGATCGCCTCGGCGGCCAGCACCTCGAGGGTGCCGCGTGCCGTCGCGGCCCAGGTGTACCGCTCGGCGTGCGCCCGCGCACCGGTGGTGAGCCGCTCGCGCACGAGCCGATCCGAGATCACCCGGTCCATGGCGCCGATCAGCTCGTCGCGGGAGTCCGCGAGGAGACCCGAGACGCCCTCCGCCACCGCGTCCTCGTGCCCGGCGATGCGCGTGACGACGGCAGGAGTGCCGCAGGCCGCGGCCTCGGTCAGGGTCATGCCCCAGCCCTCGCGCGCCGAGGCGCTCGCCACGAGCCAGGCCCGGCGGTACAGGTCGACGAGCTCGTCGTCGTCGATGCGGCCGGGCAGCGAGATGTAGCGCTCGGCGCCGGCCTGGTGGATCTGCGCGGCGAGCTCGTCCCGCCGGTACCCCTCGCCGACGATCACGCACTCGAGGTCGGGATGGGTCCGGCGCAACGCCACGATCGCCTCGACGAGCAGGTCGAAGCGCTTGACCGGCACCAGGCGTCCGACCGCGACCACGAGGGGCGTCGGCGACTTCTCCCCGCCGGGGGTGAACCGGGGATCCACTCCGGGCGGCACGACGTGCACCATCGCGGGCGCGAACCCGAGGTCGTCGACGAGCTCGCGCTTGGACGAGTTCGAGAGGGTGACGATCGGGGTGTGCCGGTAGAACCTCGGCGCGATGTCGGACTCGAAGGTCCGGCCGAGGGTGGCGAGCCGGGGCGAGAGCGTCATGTTCCACATCTCGGCGTGCACGTGGTGCAGCCAGGTGACCCGGGGGGTGCGGGCCCACACCGGTGACAGGAACGGCATGCCGTTCCAGATCTCGACGAGGCCGTCGCGTCCACCGTGCCAACCCATCATCTCGGAGAAGGCCGCACGCGGGAACACCATGTAGCGCCCCGCCTTGCGGATGACGCGGTACCCCTCACGCCAGCTCATCTGCGGCTGGCCCGCCGCGAACGAGGTCCGCATGGTCACCTCGAGCCCGGCCTCGGCCCACAGGCGCGCCACCATCGACGCATGGACCTCGGACCCACCGGCCTCGGGGTCGTCGAGATCGCGCCACGCGAGGATCGACACCCGGTGCAGTCCGGCCTCCGCCGCGAGGTCACCGAGCTTGGTCATGTCCGCACCGGCCGAACGCACTGAATCCGCCACGTGTCGCTTCCCGCCTTCCCCGAACGGGGACGGGGTGCCCACTAGGTTACGCGGCCTCGATCCCTGACCGGAGGATCCATGAAGCTCACCGGCGAACGGCCCATGGAGGGGCAGACCCCCGATTCGCTGCTCGCGCTCCACGACGCCGGGTACCGCGAGGTCGTCGCGCGCCTCGCGACCGGCCGGGTGCTCGACGTCGGCTGTGGCGTGGGGACCGAGACGGCGCGCTGCTGCGGTCCGGACCGGCGGGTGATCGGCGTCGACTACGACCCGGCGACCGCCGCGCTCGCCCGGGGCGACTTCGGTCCCGGCGGACCCCACGGAACCGACGCGGAGTTCGCGGCCATGGACGGTGCGAGTCTCGGCTTTCGCGACGGTGCGTTCGACGCGGTGTGCTCGTCGCACATCATCGAGCACTTCACGATGCCCGAGCGCCACGTCGCCGAGATCGCACGCGTGTGCGCCGACGACGGCACCGCGTTCGTCATCACCCCGAACCGACCGGCCGACTTCGAGAACCCCTTCCACGTGTACCTCTTCGAGGCCGAGGAGCTGACGTCGATGCTGCGCCTCTTCTTCACGGACGTGCAGCTCATCGGCCTGGAGGGCGACGCGGTACTCAAGGCCGACTTCGCGGCCCGACGCGCGAGCGGCGAGAAGCTGCTGAAGCTCGACGCGCTCAACCTCCGCCGGCGCCTGCCCCGCCGGTCGTACGTCTGGACGTACGAGCACGTCCTGCCGCTCGTCTACCGGGCGCTGGGCTCCGAGCAGACCGGCATCGGCTCCGGGATCGACGACTCGCACTTCTTCGCGACGACCGAGATCACCGCCGAGACCCCGGTGCTGTTCGCGGTCGCGCGCCGGCCCCGCCGCTTCCCCCACCGCACCGTCTGACCGACGCCGTGCAGGACGCCCCGGCGCTCGACCCCACCGTCGGCACCGGCGTGGCCGCGGCCCGGCGCTTCGGCCTGGGGCTCGCGCTCATCTGTCTCGGCGCAGTCGTCGTGCGCGTGCTGATCGTCACGCTCGTGGATCCCCACGTGCCGCCGCTCGGCGACGCGAGCGCGTACCACCATCTCGCCGACAACCTCGCCGACGGGCGCGGCTACATCCGCCCGTTCGACCTGCTGCGGTTCCACCTCGTCGTGCCGACCGCCGAGTACCCGCCGCTGCACCCGTTCGTGCTCTCCCTGTTCGCCCGGCTGGGGCTCCGCAGCGTCGAGCAGCAACGGCTGGTGCTCGCGGCGATCGGCACCGGCACGGTCGCGCTGGTCGGTCTCGTGGGCCGGCGGCTCGCCGGTCCGGCCACGGGACTCGTCGCCGCCGCCCTCGCGGCGGTGTCGCCGATGTTCTTCCTCGCCGACGCCACCCTGATGAGCGAGACGCTGTTCGCGTTCCTCGTCACCCTCACCCTCCTGCTCGCGCTCCGGATGCGCGAGCGGCCCTCGCCCGCCCGGGCGCTCGTCCTCGGCCTCGTGCTCGGCGCCGCCGTCCTCACCCGGGCGGAGGCCGCAGTCCTCGCGGTGCTGCTCTTCGCCCCGCTCCTGTTCCGGCGCGGATCCACGTGGGCGCAGCGGCTCGTGCCCGCGCTGGTCGGACTGCTCGCGGTGGCCGTCGTGGTGATCCCCTGGACGCTCCGCAACCAGGCGACCTTCCACGAGATCGTGCCCGTGTCGAACAACCTCGGCACCGCGCTCGCCGGGGCCAACTGCGGCCCCACCTACTCGGGACCCTCACTCGGCTCGTGGCGCTCGACGTTCGGCAGCGGCGACGCCGACCGCGGGAAGTGCTTCGTCGGCTTCAACGGGAGCGAGCCGCGGTTCAACGAGGCCCGGGCGGCCGCAGCCGCGCGATCGCGCGGCGTCTCCTACGCGCGCCACCACGCGGGCGACCTGCCGAAGGTGGCCGCCGCACGGCTGTTGCGCACCTTCGGTCTGTTCCGGCCGGCCCAGCAGACCCGGCTCGAGGCCCTCGAGGGCCGGCCCCTCGGCTGGGAGCGGGCCGGCACCGGGTTGGACTGGCTCCTCTATCCCTTCGCGATCGGCGGGTTCGTGGTGCTCGTCCGGCGCCGGGCCGACTGGTGGCCGCTCGCCGCCGCCGTGATCAGCGTCGTGGTGTCGACGCTGCTCACCTACGGCAACCAGCGCTTCCGGATCGGGGCCGAACCGGTCATCGTGATCACTGCCGCCGTCGCGATCACCACGCTGGTCGCCCGGGTCCGTCGGTAGACTGCTGCGCTCATGCTCTGGCTGGAACGTCGCGTCGTGTCCGCCCTCGCGGGCGCCGACGACGCCCGCACCGGCGGCGGGGTCTCGGAGTTCGTCGAGACGTCGCTCCGGGCGATGCCCCAGCACCTGCGCCTGGGCGTCGCCGTCGAATCGGTCGGGCTCGGACTGCTGACCCGGCTGCGCTACGGCGCCGACCCGTCACCGGAGTCGATCGAGCGCTCGATCGGGCTCTGGGAGCGCGCACCGATCGGCGTCGTCCGCCAGTACCCGCGGCTGCTGAACTCGCTCGTCCTGTTCGCCCGCTACGAGCTCCCCGACGCATGACGCGCGTTCTCACCACCCAGGCGCTCGTCGTGGGCTCGGGCGCCGGCGGCGCCGTCACCGCGGCGCTGCTCGCCGAGGCCGGGCGCGAGGTGCTCGTCGTCGAGGAGGGTCCGTGGTACGCCCCGGACGAGCACGAGCCGTTCTCGCTCGACGAGTTCGTCGCGCGGTACCGGCACCAGGGGGCGTGCGCCGCGCTCGGCAACCCCGGCATCGCCTTCGCCGAGGGGCGGTGCGTCGGCGGGAGCACCGAGATCAACAGCGGCCTCTACCACCGCCTGCCCGAGCATCTCGCCGCGGACTGGCGCCGCCGCTACCGGATCCGCGACTTCGACGACGCCACCCTCTCGCACTACGCCGACGAGGTCGAGCGCAGCGTCACCGTCTCCCGCCTGCCCGGTGAGCCCCCGCCGTCGTCCGCCGCGCTCGGCCGCGGCGCGTTCCACCTCGGCTGGCGCAGCGTGGAGTTCGCCCGCGTGTTCGCGTACGACCCGGCCGGTCGGGGCACGAAGCAGTCGATGTCCCGCACGATGATCCCCCGCGCGCTCGCCGCCGGCGCGACCGTCCTCGCCGACTGCCGCATCCTCAAGCTCGCCCGCGCCGGCCACCGCGTGACCGGAGCACACGGCCTGGTCACCCATCCGGACGGGGGCACGCAGCGGGTGTTCATCCGCGCCGAGGACGTCTTCGTCTGCGCGGGCGCCATCCAGTCCCCCGCACTGCTGCAGCGCTCGGGGTTCCGGCGCAACATCGGCGCCGGCCTGAAGTTCCACCCCACCGTGAAGATCGCGGCGCGGTTCCCCGAGCCCTACGACCACGACGAGGTGCCGATGCACCGCGTCACCGAGTTCTCCCCCTTCCTCACCATCGGCGGGTCCGCGAGCCGGCGCGGTCAGGTCGCGATGGCCGTGGCCGACGCCGCGCCGGAGTCGCTCGACACCGCGATGAAGGAATGGGAGAACGTCTTCGTCTACTACGCCGCGATCCGCAGCACCGGCCAGGGGCGGGTGCGCGCGCTCCCCGGCCTCGCCGCCCCGCTCGTCACCTACTCGCTCACCGAGGGCGACATGAGCCGCCTCGCGCGCGGCCTGCTCCACCTCGGGCACGTCCTGCTCGCCGCGGGGGCCACCGACCTGTACCCGTCGATCACCGCGGGCACGGTGGCGCGGCGCCCCGCCGACCTGGCGGTCTGGTGGAACGAGCTCACCCGCGCCCGGGCGAACCTGATGACCGTCCACCTCACCTCGACGATCCGGATGGGCGAGGACGACGCGCAGACGGGTGCGGACAGCTTCGGTGTCGTCTGGGGCACCGACAACCTCCACGTCAACGACGGCTCGCTGCTGCCGGACGCGCCCGGGGTGAACCCGCAGGCCGCGATCATGGCCATCGCCGCGCGCAATGCCGCGCACCACCTCGGCCTCTGAGCCGGGTCAGACCGGCAGGGCCTTCAGCACCTTGAGCAGGCCCAGCCGCGCCGGTGACTGGTGGTGGGAGCGGCCCGCGCCGCCGAGCGAGTCCCGGTGGGCGAGGAACCACTCGTAGCTCTCGATCACCGCGGACGCGTTGCTGTGCGTCGGATGCCAGTCGAGCTCGTGCTCGGCCTTGGTCACGTCGAACCACAGCGACTCGCCGTAGAGCAGCCAGTGGTAGGGCGCGAGCGGGATGAGCGACGACTGCCCGAGCGCCTGCATCGCGAGCTGGGCCGGCCGCACCGGGAGCGACACGACGCGCGACCCCGTGCCCGCGTGGTCGACGAGGGCCTGGAGCGTCTCGCGCATCGTCCCGAACTCGCGGCATCCGATGTTGTACGTCTCCGCCCCGGGCCGGAGGGCCGCCAGCAGACAGGCGTCGGCCAGATCGTCCGCGTGCACGAACTGGTAGCGGTTGTCGCCGGACCCCAGCACGAACACCGGCGCGCCGTCGGCCACGAACTCGAAGAGGATCGCCATGATGCCGAGGCGGCCGTGCCCCAGGACGGTACGCGGCCGCACGATGGTGACGTCGAGGCCCGCCGCGATCGCGTCGCGGCACAGCCGCTCGGCCTCGAGCTTGGCCCGGCCGTACGCCTCGAGCGGTCGCGGCGGCGTGTCCTCCACCACGGGGTTGGACTCCGGGATCCCGAAGATCGCGCTCGACGACGTGTGGACGACCTTCGGCACGCCGGCGTCGCGTGCCGCGAGCAGGACGTCGGCGGTGCCGACCGCGTTGACCGACCGGAAGAGCTCACGGTCCTTGGCGAGCGGGACCTGCGCGACGTTGTGGAGCAGGGCGTCGACGCCCTCGCACGCGCCCCGAACCGCGTCGAGGTCACGCACGTCGCCGATGACGTGCTCGACCGTCGGGTCCTCGGGCGGGTTGAGGTCGAAGATGCGCACCTGGTGACCCCGGGCCCGGGCCCGCTCGGTCAGCACGGTGCCGAAGTAGCCCGCGCCCCCGGTGATCAGCAGCCGGCTCACAGCGGGTCCCCGTGCTCGCGACACGACCGGATGCTCGCCCGCATGCCCTCGAGCAGGGTCGTGTCGGGGTCGTAGCCCAGCTCCTCGCGCGCGCGAGCGATGTCGCAGGCGATGGTGTCCTTCAGCTCGCCCAGCACGTGGAGCGCCTGCACGTACCGGCCGCGGGCCTGCAGCAGCGCGTCGAGTCGCGCCGCGAGCGACCCGGCCGCGAGCGGCAGTCGCGGCTGTCCGCCGGAGACGGGCAGCCCCTCGGCGGCGAGGGCGTCGCGCACGGTCGCGAGGATGGTGCGCAGCTCGTAGGGCTGGGCGTCCGCGATCCAGTAGGCGCGCCCGGAGGCCGCCGGCGTCGCCTCGGCGCGGAGGAGCCCCTGGACCAGGTGGTCGGTGTACACCATCGACCGCTGCTGGGTGCCGTCGCCGACCATCGGGAAGCGGCCCCGGCGCACGGCCCGGAACCACTGCGACTGCCGGGCGGGTTGGTTGGGACCGTAGAACCACGGCGCCCGCACGATCACCACGTCGAGGTCGCCGCGCTCGTGCCCCCGCAGCACGAGCTGCTCCGCCTCCTGCTTCGAGGCCCCGTACCCGAGGTACGGGTGGTACGGGGAGTCCTCGGTGAACCGGTCGGTCGGCCGGGCGTTCGCCCCGAACGGCGAGTTCGACGACACGTGCACGAAGCGGGCCGCGGCGGCGCGCTTGGCCGCGTCGAGCACGAGCTCGGTGCCGCCGACGTTGACGTCGAAGAACTCGCGCACCGTCGCCGGGTGGATGACCGCGGCGGCGTGGAACACGGTGGCCTCGCCGACGCCTGCGAACAGCGCGGCGACGTCCTCCGGATCGCGCACGTCACCCGCGACCGCGTGCACGTGCGGGCTCACGACCTCGAGCAGCGGCACCTCCTCGGGACGGGCGCAGAGGGCCCGCACGGGCCGGCCCTGGGCCACCAGGGCGCGGACGAGATTGCCGCCGAGCCACCCGGACGCACCCGTGACCACCGCGACGCGGTCGGGACTCTCACGATCGGACAGCAGCACGGACGGCACCTTCGGGAACGGCGGGGGCGGGCGGCCGGATGCTACGCGACCGGTCTCCCGGCTCCGGGGTCCCCCGCCCGTAGACTCCGCCCGGATGGTGGCGAGCGATCCGGCGTCCGCGGCCCCCGTCGACGCCCCACCCGAACCCCGCTTCCCCGGCTTCGACGGGCTGCGCGCGATCGCCGCGCTCGCCGTGTTCCTGACGCACGTCGCCGACACCGGTGGCGCGAACGCCCCCAACCTGCTCGGCATCTTCTACGCCCGCTTCGACGGCGGGGTCGCCATCTTCTTCGTGCTCTCGGGCGTGCTGCTCTACCGACCGTTCGCCCGGAGTCACCTGCGCGCCGAGCCGCACCCGGCGGTCGGTCCCTACCTGTGGCGGCGCGCGCTCCGCATCTACCCGGCGTACTGGCTCGCGACGACGGTGGTCGTGTTCGTGCTCGGCAACACGGAGTTCCCGAGCCTGCGCGCCGCGCTGCTCGACTATTCGCTGCTGCACATCTACAGCCCGCACCAGGCGGACGTCTTCGCGCCGCTCGTCCAGTCGTGGACGCTGGCGACGGAGGTCGCGTTCTACCTCTTCCTGCCGCTGTGGTCGCTGCTGATGCGCCGCCTCGTGCGCGGCCCGATGGCGCGCCGCATCCGCACCGAGCTGATCGGCACCGCCGTGCTCGTCGCGGTGTCGGCCGCCTGGAAGGCGTTCGTGCTCGGCGCGGGCTTCTCCGACGGGCGCATCGGTCAGCTCAAGATGTGGCTCCCCTGGTGGCTCGACCTGTTCGCGGTGGGCATGGCGCTCGCGGTCCTCGCGCTCGCGGTCGAGCACGCCGGCTGGCGGGCACCGTTCCGCCTCGACCGCAAGGTCGCGCCGATGCTGTGCTGGCTCGGCGCGCTCGTCGCGCTCTGGTGGGTGGCGGCGGGCGCCGGACTCCCCCACGCGTCCGGGACGATCGCCCACCGGCTGCTCTGGGGCCAGCACTACCTCTACGGGCTCGTCGCGCTGCTGCTGATCCTGCCGGCGGTCTTCGGACCACAGGACCGGGGTTCGAGCCGCATCCGAGCGTTCCTGCAGTCGCGTCCACTGGTGTTCCTGGGCGTGATCTCCTACGGCATCTACCTCTGGCACGAGGCGTGGATCGAGGAGTACCGGCGGTGGGCCGGGCTCGCGTACCGAGGCGCCTACGGCTCCGACGTGCCGTTCCGGTGGCACACGAACGCGGTGTTCAGCGCACCCTGGCTCACGATGGTCGTCGTGACCCTCGCGCTGACGATCGCCACCGCCACGGTCTCGTGGTTCGGCTTCGAGAAGCCGATCCTGCGGTACAAGAGCCGCTTCGACCGTCGGGGACGGCGCGCGGTGGCCGGCCCGACCGCCTGAGCGCCGCGGATCGAAGCGCGGCTACTCCGCGTACTGCGGCGGGGCGACGAACACCGCCGCCGGGAGGCCGATGTCGAGCAGGCGCAACATCAGGCGCTGCGCGTCCGCCGGCACGCCGGGCTGGAACGTCGCCGCGAACAGGTTCGTGTCCACGGTCGGGACCAGGTCCGCCCGTCCTCCCGCCCGGAGCCGGCCGATGATCCGGGTCCGCAGCCGCCTCGCCTCGGCCAGCTCCGCCGGCGAGCGGGGATCGACCTCGCGCACCATCACCGCACCCGGCCGGGCCCTCCACACGTCGATGTCGGAACCCACCGCGTAGTGCACGACCGCGGTGGCGTCGGCCGCGGGCACGATGCGGTGATCACGGACGATGGCCCGGAACGCCGCGTTGTCCGGGAAGCCGGCCGTGATGCCGGCCCGCTCGAGCTCGGACACGAGGCCGTACGCGGGCGCGTTGATCGTGATGGGATCCACCACCGTCACCTGGTACCGGCCGTGCTTCCCGCCACCGGGCACGGTGCCCTGCTCGATCGCGCGCACCGTCGGCCGGGCGAGCGCGCCGAGGGTCGCCGACACGCGCGGAGTCGGCGGCGCCACGTCGCGCGCGTCGAGCGCGAAGCCGGTGAGGTACCCGACCGTCAGGACGGCGCACGCGATCGCGCTCACGCGGTGCGCGGCGCGCGACGGCGGACGCTCGACGAGCTCGACGAGCAACCAGCCGGTCGTGAGGAGCATGAGCGCGCACAGGATCCAGCCCCAGAACATCAGGTAGTACCAGACGTACCCGAAGATGCTCCCGACGGAGTAGGCGCCGAGCACCAGCGCCACGGCGACGACGAGGTCGAGGCGCACGAGCCGCGCCGACCGGCGCCGCCACGCGACGACCGCCCCCGCCGCCCACACGACGAGGAACGCGAGCCCGGGCCCGACCGAGCCCGTCGTCGCGTCCTGGGACACCACCAGCCGCCACGGGTTCAGGTGGACGAGGAAGACCTTCAGGCCCTCGGTCAGGCCGATCGGGTCCTCCGGCGGATCGGTGAAGTGCCGCCAGATGAGCGTGAGGTTGCCCGGCTCGTTGCGGATCTCCTGGATCACCGGCGGGATCCACAGCACGACCACGACCCCGAGCGCGATCAGCACCCAGCGCCTCGCGTGGTGGAGCGTCGGCCGCTTCCGCCACGCGCCGTACGCGATCCAGCCGAGCGTCACCGCCGTGAGCCCGCCGACGAGCCCCACGTAGGAGATGTGCGTCTGCACGCACCAGCACGCGGCGAAAGCGGCGACCGGCAGCATCGGCAGGTCGTCGCACAGCACCGACCAGACGGCGAGCACGAACACGACGAACCACGTCATCGGGAGGTAGGGGTTCCAGGCCTGCGTGAGCACCGACGGGCCGTAGAACCAGGTGAGGAGGGCGAGCATCGCCGCCACGCCGAGGACGAGCGTGCGCCCGCCGCGCCGGCGAGCGATCACCAGCGCGGCGCCGAGCGCGATCGCGTTCACCGTCGCGGTCGCGGCCTGCATGGCCCACGCCGAGCCGCCGTACAGCTTGTAGAACGCGGCGAGCACCCAGAAGCTCAGCGGTCCGGGGTGACTGCCCTGGTGCGCGAAGTTGCCGATCCGCCCGGGGAGCCCGAGCAGCGGTGGGTGCGCGGTGAACACGTCCCGCAGCCGCATCTCGGTCTGCGCCAGATCCAGGATCGGGAACCACCGCGGCGAAGCGAGGGCGTGCAGCGCGACGACGAACCCCGCGACGATGCCGAGCCAGACCACGAGGACGATCCCGCGCGTCACCCGGCGCTCGGCGGCGACGTCGGCCACCGGTGCGGGCGCCGCCGCGGCGGGTGCCACGCCGGCGTCGGCTGCCGTCGGCGTGGACATTCCGCCGAGTGTACGGGTGGCCGGACGCCGGCCCGGGGCATCCGGAGACGCACGCGCGTCGGTGCCCCGGACCCGATCCGGCCCGCTGCTACTGTCCCGCGGATGCCCGAGACCGCTGCGAGCACCCTCGCGCGCCGGGCTCCCCACCCTGCGAACGCGGCTACGCGCCCCTCCGCGGTCCACCGGCTGTCGGCCCGGGTCTCGGGCTGGTCCCCCGCCCGCAAGCGCGCTGTCATCGTGTCGATCCTCGTGCTCGCGTTCGCGCTCCCGCTGCGTGGGTTGCTCCGGAACCAGGGACCGCCGATGGAGGAGGGCTTCATGCTCGTCTTCCCCGAGCGCGTCCTCCACGGCGACTTCCCCAACCGCGATTTCCTGCACCTCTACGGTCCCGGCAGCCTCTGGGCGCTCGCGGGCTGGATGCAGGTCCCCGGCGTCCGGCTCTGGAGCGAGCGGGTCTTCGCCCTCCTCCAGCAGGTCGGCGTGGTCGTGGGCGTCTACTGGCTCGCGCGGGCCTGGGGCCGGCGCCTCGCGCTCTGCTGCGCGCTGTTCTCGCTGCTGTTCATCGTCCCGCCGCTCGGGCTCACGGCGCTCGCGTGGGTCGGCGGCGTCGCGCTCGGCCTCCTCGGTCTCGCCACGCTGCTCGCCGGCCGGCGCCGGCTCTCCACCGACCCCGCGCGCGCCGCCCGGTACGCGCTCGTCGCGGGACTGCTCGGCGCCGCGGCGCTGCTGTTCCGGCTCGATCTCGTGGTGGCGGTCGGCCTCGGCGCGCTCGGCGCGCTGGTGGGCACCGGCCGCCGGTTCACGCTGCGCTACGTGGCCGGCCTCGGCGCGGGACTCTCGCTCTACGTGATCCAGCTCGTCACCGCGGGCCCGTACAACACGTTCAAGGGCATGGTCCTCGACCCGGTCGTGTACCTGCGCGGCGGGCGGCGACTCCCCATCCCACCGCCCTGGGGCCATCTCGACGGGTTCCTGCAACGGTCCGGCGCCATCCAGCCCCCGAAGTGGCCGCTGCCCCACCTCAGCACGTCCCAGCAGCTCTTCGTCTGGTTCTTCCTGATGATCGCCGTGGTCCTCGCGGTCCCGGTCGTCGGATGGATCGCGGTGCGGCGCGACCGCCGCCGGCATCCCGCCCGCGTGCTCCTCGCGTCGGGTCTCTTCGGGCTCGGGATGATCTCGCAGGGGATCCAGCGCGTCGACTCCGCGCACTTCTCGTGGGTGTCGTGCGTCTCGGTCGCGCTGCTGCCGGTGGCGGTGTTCGAGGCCATCCGGCTCCGGCGCGGTGGCGACGGCGCGTTCTGGCGCCGCACCCTCTGCGGGCTCGCGATCCCGATCGGGTTCGTGCTCCTGATCCCGCACTTCACCGGCTGGAGCTACGCCGACTTCACCGCGCAGAGCTTCGGCCGGCACCGGCTCGCGTACCCGATCACCCGGAACGGCCGCACCTTCTACTACGGGCGCCCCGATGTCGCCGCGGCGGCACGTGAGCTGCTCGGAGTCGTCCCGACGTTGGCGAAGCCGGGTGAGAGGCTCTTCGTCGGACCGACCGACCTCCGGAAGACCCCGTACTCGGACGCGTACCTCTACTACCTGCTTCCCGAGTACCCGCCGGGCACGTACTTCATCGAGATGGACCCCGGCGTCGCGAACGCGAAGGGCTCCCGCATGGCGAAGGACCTCGCCCGCTCCCAGGTCGTGGTGCTGTCGGGCGTCTGGAACGACTGGTCCGAGCCGAACGACTCGCGCACGTTCGGGAGCACGGCGGCCACCCGGGTGCTCCACCGCGACTTCTGCCGGGTCCGCACGTTCGGGAAGCGGCCCGACGACGGCGTGCCCCTCTACGAGCTGTGGCTCCGGAAGGACTCCGGCCGCTGCCCGAGCAGCTGATCCGGTCCGGCCCGTAGCATCGAATGGTCGACGGCGGGGCGACGGCGCCCCGCGAGGAGGGGCACCGACCATGGCCGACATCCGTCAGGGGCGCTGGACCGCGGAGATCGACGGCGACTTCGTCGTGTTCATCATCGGCGCCCGGATCAACTCCTGGCGTCACCTCGTCGCCGCGCTCGGCGACCTCGGCGGTCGGCGGGGCATGAACCACATGCTGCGGTACCTCACCGAACATCCGGAGAAGGGGCTGCTCGGCTACGAGACCGCCGGGTTCACCATCATCCAGTACTGGCGATCGTTCGAGCACCTCGAGGCGTTCGCGAAGGACTCCGAGGATCCCCACCTCGACGCGTGGCGCGGGTACTGGCGGCGCATCGGCAAGGGCACGCGCGCCGGCATCTGGCACGAGACGTTCCTCGTGCGCGCCGGCGAGTACGAGGCGGTGTACGGGAACATGCCGCCGCGCGGGCTCGGCCGGGCGGGGCGCCTGGTCCCGGTGGCCGAGTCCGTGGGCGCGCGCCAGCGCCTCAGGCGCGTGACCGCTTGAGCCGGTCGCGGATGCCCCAGGCGCTCACGAGCGCCATCTCCTCGGCCATCACCGCCATCGACATCTTCGAGTGCCCCCGGACCCGGTCCGAGAAGCTGATCGGGATCTCGACGATCGTCCCGCCGGCCTGCGCCACCCGGTAGGCCAGCTCGATCTGGAAGCCGTAGCCCTTCGCTCGCGTCGCCGCGTAGTCGATCTTCTCGAGCATCGTGACGCGGAAGGCGCGATAGCCGGCGGTGGCGTCGTGGACGCCGGTGCGGAGCATGAAGTTCGTGTAGAGGTTGCCGTACTTCGACAGCGCCCGGCGCCGGGCCGGCCAGTGCGGGATCGAGCCGCCGGCGACGTACCGCGAGCCGATCGCGAGATCCGCGCCGTTCTCGATGGCGCCGATGAGCTGCGGCAGCACCGCGGGGTCGTGACTGAGGTCGGCGTCGATCTGGCAGACGATGTCGTAGCCGCGCGCGATGCCGATCGCGAAGCCCGCGCGGTACGCGTTGCCGAGGCCGCGCTTCTCGGGCCGGCGGAGCACCTCGATGTGGCCGAGCTCGGCGCCCACCCGCTCGGCGAGGTCGGCCGTGCCGTCGGGACTGTTGTCGTCGAGCACGAGGATGTCGGCGTCCGGCACGGCTTCGCGCGCCCGGCGCAGGAACTCCTCGATGTTGTCCACCTCGAGGTAGGTCGGTGTGCACACCTGGACGCGCATCACAGCGTCTCCTTGGCCGTGGCCCGCCGGGCCGCGGCGGCGTCGATCGCCGCCCGGGGCAGCACCGGCGCGTCCCGACCGGTGCCCTCCGACGGCACCGAGCCCGGACTGACCGATCCGGCGTTCGCGGGGCCCTCCTCGTGGTACTCCTCCTCGACGTTCACCGACCAGACGTCGTGGTGCGCGCCGTAGAGGTTCTCGACCGACAGCAGCGCCGTCATCATCGAGTGGTCCTGGTTGTTGTACTTGTGCATCCCGTTGCGGCCCGTCGGCATCACGTTCGGCGCGTTCGCGGCGATCCACTCCCGCAGGACCGCGACGTTGTCCCGGTAGTGCTCGTCGTAGACCGGGTAC
>WBZN01000691.1_pt1 | contig 23790 bp, 24 predicted proteins | sample 5204281 | NCBI WGS metagenome assembly WBZN01 (sample SAMN12344347, study PRJNA552823) | activated sludge metagenome | biome: Activated sludge suspended growth; feature: Nitrification reactor; material: Wastewater; isolation source: activated sludge from nitrification reactor of wastewater... | reverse complement strand
GGCCTTCATGAACCAACCTGCTACATAATCAAGTGATTTCCAAGTTTTTGTGCGGTGATCAAATATTTCTTTCAGATCTGATTTCTGCTCATCGGATTGCCAGGTGGAGCCAAGATAAGGAGGATTGCCGCAAATGTAGGTTTCCCCACCTTCATTCTCGAAATCGATTTGCGCCTGTTCTAACGGTGTGTTGAACAAGTCATCACTGTACAGTTTTACACTCGTGCCGGTTGACGGACAGATACTTAACCAGTCCAACTTTAGTGCATTACCGCAAGTGATCCAGTTTTGGGTGTCCAGTGGCAGAAACTCTATCAAAGCTAGTTTTTGCCCGCGATACAGCACATCACATTGATACTCAGCAATGATTAAAGCAAGACGGGCAATTTCTGCTGGGAAGTCGCGCAGCTCAATGCCACGAAAGTTTGTGAGCGGTATTTCGGAAGGTAAGTCTGCTTCACCACGCCGCTTGTTAATTTCCGCTTCAATGGCGCGCATCTCTTTATAGGCAATCACCAGAAAATTTCCTGAACCACAGGCAGGATCAAATACCCGAATCCTTGCTATGCGCTTGCGAAGATTCAACAGCATACGCGGATTATTACCAGCTTCTTCCAGTTTGGCACGCAGCTCATCCAGAAACAACGGATTCAGCACCTTCAGGATATTGGGTACGCTGGTATAGTGCATTCCCAATGCGCCGCGCTCATCATCTTCCGCCACAGCTTGGATCATCGAGCCAAAAATATCGGGGTTAATTTTCTTCCAATCCAGATTGCCCACATGCAGCAGGTAGCTACGCGCAATCTTGCTGAAGCGCGGGGTTTCAGTACTGCCAGAGAATAGGCCACCGTTCACATAGGGAAACACTTCAGCCCAACGAGGCAATTCTGCCGCTATCCGGTCTTCTTTTTTCGTATTCATGGCACGAAAGATTTCGCTGATGATCTCGTGCGTATTTGAGGAATCCTTCGCGCTCATTTGCGCTATGGTGTCGGTGAACAGGCCGTTGCCAATGAAAATATCCGTATCTTCGGCGAAGAAGCAGAATACAAGCCGTGCCATGAAATGATTCATGTCATGACGGCGGTGTGTACTTCCCCATTCCGGGTTGTCTTTCAGTAGTTCCACATAAAGACGATTGAGGCGACTGGTTGCTCTGATATCAAAAGCATTTTCACTAATTTGCTTGACGGTAGAAATTCCAGCGAGTGGCAGAAAGAAGCCGAAATGATCTGGGAAATCTTTGTATGCGCAAACTACGGTTTCACCGCTGGTGATGTCTTCTGCTTGAAACTCTTCACCATCGGTAGCGAGGATAAACTTGGCTTTCTGCCGGTTGGTTGCTGGGCTGTTTTTGAGCTTTTCCAGTGTTGTTAGCACTTCACCAGCAGGACAAACCGCTATGTGAATATTGTTATACTGAAGCACCGCATCTTCTATATCGGTCTTATTCGTATTCCCACTTTTCAGGCGATTGATTGTAGTGGCTTTGTTTCCAAACGCTTCCAAAAAGGCATAAGGGAATTCCGCCGGAACAAATGGTTGCTCCGCCAGTTTGGATATTGCTTCTTCAATCTCTACAGCGTTCAAAGCACAACCTTGTCCGATTTCTTATAGTTTTTGATAAAGGTTAGGCTTTATACAGAGCAAGCCCTGCCGAGAGGTCAGAATAGATACCAGCAATGGTTTGTTCATCGCTTTTATAAGATGTAGCTCTTTTGAAACCCATTTCACGCAGATGAGCTCTTATTTTCATAACATCGTTCTCATCATTACAGTCGTAGGTGTAGACACACACGACATAAACACCACCCTTGCTTCGCCAGGCAGTGGATACCTTTGCTTGCTTCCATAATCTCCCATCTTCAACAGCTTTCTTTACGTTGCGCCATGTATCATCAATATATTTTTCAGCAACAAAGAACAGCCATTTCCCTACTCGTTTAGGCTCTGGCTGGGGATTTTTCCCTCTATAAGTTGCTACGATAAATGCCGCGTGAGTTACTTCACCGGGATTTCCTTCTTCAACAGACTGCACAACATCGGCTTCAAAGTCCTTCTTTGCGCCATACAGTTTCTTATTTGTCATCTTTGCATGCACCAGTTTATTAGCGGTAATTCATTTTTAGGCTGAACGAGATGGACGCTGCAAGTAGTAACTTTTGTACGCTAACTTATTCCAGACAAATCAAATTTTCAACGTTCTTTTATTCTTAAGCGCATCTATCAGAGTTAATGTAGCTTTTTCCCCATCATACGTAATAGTTACATCTTTGCCAGCAACAGGCTTGCCATCAACAGCATTTAATTGGTGCACAATATAATCCTTGTTGACCTGCTGATAAAAAATAGCATTTTCTTTATCAACATGAATAATTTGCCCTTCATATTGTTTTTTATCACTCGGAGTTTTAGCTAAATAAATATTGTAGACACCCGGCTTGATGCCCTCATCAACCTTCTTAATAGTGCCAATCGTCTCCCATTCATTATTATTCTGAGTTTGTAGAATCTTTTGTCCATTCATCACAATCATTCGTAGCTTTGCGGGTGTCGTCATTTCAAATTAATTGTTAGTAGGATTGATAGCAAGTCTAAATTATCCTGCTTCCTGTTGTCCGGCAATTTCTTCCAGTATTTTCATGAGATCGAAAGACTCTGATCTTTCCATACCATGCAAAAAGGCAATCAATTGCAGTGCACCGCTTCCCTTGGCTGAGAAGCTGCCATCTTGAAGCGCTTTGATGGTGAACTGAACGATATTTTGGCAATTTCTGCCTTGCTCAAAATAATCACTAATCTTGGTTTTTAGTAACTCTTTGTTATCGGTAGACAGATCACGCATTAAATCCTGTGGCGTGCGTTTGTCTTTTTTAATCAGATTGTAAATAGAGTCCAGCAATGAAGGCGAGGCACTTTGTTTTTGATCGCTGTTGTTATCTGGAGTTGTATTCGATTTGCCCTCAGCATTGGATACTCGATCATCCGCAGAATTAGATGGGGGCGTTTTTTTAAGCTTTAAGAATTTACTGAATTGGTATACGTCCAATCGTGATATTTCTTCCTGTGTACTAAGTGCCAGCCAATTGATTACTTCTTCTGTATTGGCTTTATACAACCTCGTTAAATCATAAAGCGCTGTGACATCGGTGCAACGACCTGTCCGATATGCATCTGCGAGTGGATCAGGTAGATCAAGGAGGGTTGCGTGCATGGTGATATAAGGATTTGTTTTGCCGATGAGTCTTGCAATTTCAGACTTGGTTTTACCAGTTGCCAGTTGCCGCCCAATAAAATCAGCAATCTCTCGGGAGGTTAAATCATCTCTTTGCAGATTCTCGATCACCTGATCCGCTTCGCTGTAATCGGTATCAATGAATGCAGGAATCTTGGTTAACCCGGCATGAATGCTGGCGCGATAGCGTCTTGCCCCATGATTAATAATGTAGGTTCCCGGTTTATCCGGATTGGGGCGAACCGATATCGGTGATTTCACCCCGCGTAATTTAATCGTCTCCGTTAACTCACGTAACGTTTCCTGATTAAACTCCTTCCTGGGCTGATGGATATCTTCGCTGATCAACGTGATGTCAATTTCTGTCGCGCCGATAGGCGCAACGAGCCCTTTTTTATTTTCCTTCTTTCTTCCTGTCATTTTTATCGTAGGCCTAACTTGTGCTCGTTATACTGGGTAAAGATGTTTATTTAGATTAAATAATTCTACCCATTTATGATTAGAAAGATAGAAACTATGAGTGCAGTCATCAACAAATAAAACCGTACAAAAGTTGTCTTTTCACTTTTGTCTTTTTGTTCAGTTTATTATTGAATGCCTAATCTCTCGTATCAGAAAACGGCATACGTTTTCAGATTCTCCGGATTTTCCATCAGTTACTCATCTATCCTCTATTCATATTACTCCAAGGTAACTATTAATATTAAGGATATTAATACAAATCAATGATGTATTAATTATTTGTTTGATTTCTATGCTAAACTTATTACTAATAATAATCTGCAATATAAGCATATAACGAGACTGTTATTTGACCCTCCATTGAATTTATGAATTTAAGTTTTATTTTAGATTAAAATAGCAGCAATACTACTGCAAAACAATGGTGCTGATTAGTTAAGCTGCTTAAACCCTAAAAATGGCAGGGCTATTATATGTACAATTTAATATTAATCACAAACATTTTGCGTATCCTCGATGAAAAGGATATGACCAAATCAGAATTGGCAGAGAAGGCGGGGGTCTCCATCTCTTTTTTTACTGATCTGACCAATGACAAAGCCAATCCATCACTCAGAATTATAGAAGCGATCGCAAAAGCACTCGAGACCCCACTGCCGATGCTATTGGATAGTTCGGATATGAGCACGACTGATCTTGAAGCATTAACCAATCGAAAGCTAAAGCACTTGCCTAAAGGCTTTGTCTGGAAAGGGGGTGTTCTGAGTGAGTTTGAAGCGTATCAAGTCGAGCAATGGGATAAAAAGAACAGAGCATTCTTATTAAAAAATAAAAGTAAGAAATAAACAAAGAAATAAAAAGCAGTAAAAAAGTATTGCGCAAAATGTAATTACGTTATATTGTAATGTCGTGTGTAAGTTGTTGGAGTGCTCGCATGACATCGCAAGATCAATTACCTCACGTTACAACCGTTAAAGATCGCGCAAAGAGCAAGCTGGAGCGCGACGCACGGGAAATACTGTCGGCACTGCAGGATCCTGATACGGTTGAAATCATGGTCAATGCCGATGGCCGCATCTGGCAAGAGAAGCTGGGTCAAAAGATACAACATATCGGAAATATCCAGGCTGCCCAGGTTGAAGCCGTCATCAAAACGGTAGCAGGCTTTCACGGTAAGGAAGTCAATCGATTCAATCCGATGATCGAGGGTGAATTCCCGCTCGATAATTCGCGCTTTGCCGGTCAACTACCTCCTATTGTTTCATCCCCCACATTTGCTATCCGCAAAAAAGCCATCAAGATCTTTACGCTTGAGCAGTATGTGGAAACCGGCGTGTTGTCGCCCAGACACTCTGATGTCATCAAAGATGCCGTGCGCAAGCACCGCAACATTCTAGTCATTGGTGGCACCGGATCCGGTAAAACAACGCTGATCAATGCCATTATTAATGAGATGGTTGTCAGTGATCCGGATGAACGCATCTTCATTTTGGAGGATACCGGCGAGATTCAATGCGCTGCAGAGAATTTTGTTCAGTATCACACCACACTTGATGTCGGCATGACGCAATTACTCAAAACAACCTTGCGTATGCGTCCGGATCGTATTCTGGTCGGTGAAGTAAGAGGCCCTGAAGCACTGGATTTGCTCGATGCCTGGAACACCGGTCATGAGGGCGGTGCCGCCACACTGCACGCCAATGATGCGCTATCAGGACTAACCCGCCTGGAATCTCTGATTTCACGCAATCCTTCGGCACCGAAAGAAATTATGCCATTAATCGCAGAGGCGGTAGATAGGGTGGTACATATCGCGCGCACACCCCACGGCAGGAAAATTCAGCAGATTATCGAAGTACAAGGTTTTAAAAGAGGAAGTTACCAAATCAAGAAGCTGTAAATAAATAACAGGAGTCAGTTAATGAAAATTATGCCTTCAATTTCACCTTTCTTCATTGTTTCTCTATACATTTTTCTTTTGTTTTTCTTGTTGATTGATAACGCACAAGCGGCTGTTGGCGCAGGCGGTGCGCTTCCTTATGAAACCTGGCTGGTTAATCTCAGAAATTCCGTCACCGGCCCGGTTGCTTTTACCTTGTCCATTATCGGTATTGTCGTTGCAGGCGGCATTCTGATCTTTGGTGGTGAACTCAATGCTTTTTTCCGCACCTTGATTTTTATCGTGCTGGTTATGGCATTACTCGTCGGTGCCAACAACATCATGACCAATCTATTTCAGGGTGCGGTCATTCCAGGTGAAATACCCACAGACCAGGAATCAATCGTAAATTCATAGGAATAGGAGGCAAACTCATGGCGCTTCGAACCATACCTATCCGCCAATCGGGAAACCGTCCAAATCTGTTTATGGGGGGTGATCGGGAACTGGTTATGTTTTCTATCCTGATTGCAGCGACTTCCATCTTTGTGGCGATGGAAATCAAGGCCACACTCTTTGGCATAGCGCTGTGGATCTTTGCACTATTTGCACTACGACTGATGGCTAAAAATGATCCGCAACTGCGTCATGTTTACCTGCGCCAGATGCAATACAAAAAATACTATCCGGCGCGAAGCACTCCTTTTTATGACAATACGCTCACACAGGAGAAACAGCATCTATGATTGCCGCCATCACAATTCTTATCGCAGCGTGTGGTGCTGTGCTGCTCTTGATATTGTTTATCCGTATCCGTGATGCAGGTAAAGAATTAAGACTGGATCAACATCGATCCAAAGCAATGGGTTTCGCCGATCTGCTGGTGTATGCGGCGGTCGTGGAGGATGGCGTGATTGTCGGCAAGAACGGTTCATTGATGGCCGCCTGGATATTCTGCGGCGATGATACGGCCAGTAGTACCGATATTGAGCGTGAACGGGTGTCGTATCGTATTAATCAGGCATTATCCCGCTTAGGCAATGGCTGGATGATTCATGTCGATGCCATCAGAAAACCGGCACAAGGTTATTCAGACAAAGCGCACTCCAATTATCCCGATCCCGTTACCGCTGCCATCGATCAGGAGCGACGCAATCTGTTCGAGCGTATCGGCACCCTATACGAGAGCTGTTTTATCGTATCACTGACATATTTGCCGCCGATGCTGGCACAGCGCAAGTTTGTTGAATTGATGTTTGACGATGAAACCCAAGCGCCCGATCAAAAAGCCAGAACACAAGGGCTGCTGGAATATTTCCGACGCGAATGTGTCAACTTTGAATCCCGATTATCCGGCGTATTTCATTTGTCGCGTTTAAAAAGCCGCAAGCTGGTGAATGAAGACAGTACAACCATTACCCATGATGATTTCTTGCAGTGGCTGCAATTGTGCGTGACCGGGCTGGATCATCCGATGGTGTTACCGGCCAATCCGATGTATCTGGATACCTTGCTCGGTGGTCAGGAAATGTGGGGCGGGGTGGTGCCTAAAATTGGCCGCAATTTTGTTCAAGTGGTCTCGATTGAAGGTTTCCCGCTAGAATCCTCCCCAGGCATGCTGAATCTGTTGTCCGAATTGCCGGGTGTCTATCGCTGGTCATCGCGATTTATCTTTATGGATACGCATGAAGCGGTCAATCATCTGGAAAAATTCCGCAGACGGTGGAAACAAAAGATTCGTGGATTCTTTGACCAGGTATTTAATCTGCAAAGCAGCAACATTGATGAAGACGCGCTGAATATGACTGAAGATGCGCAATCTGCTATTGCAGAGACCAATAGCGGCATGGTCGGGCAAGGGTACTTTACCAGCGTAGTGGTGCTGATGATGGAAGATCGGGCTTCACTGGAAGAAGCCGGGCGAAAGGTAGAGAAAGCCATCAATCATCTGGGCTTTGCTGCACGGGTTGAAACGATCAACACGATGGATGCGTATCTGGGCAGCCTTCCCGGTCACGGTGTCGAGAATGTACGCAGACCCCTCATCAATACGATGAATCTGGCCGATCTGTTGCCGGTCAATACCATCTGGACAGGCAAACCCATAGCGCCTTGTCCGATGTATCCACCCAATTCACCCCCCTTGATGCACTGCGTGACACAAGGTGCTACCCCTTTCCGGCTGAATCTGCACGTGCGCGATTTAGGCCACACCTTCATGTTCGGACCTACAGGTGCGGGAAAATCCACGCATCTGGCATTGATTGCCGCGCAATTGCGGCGTTATCAGGGCATGTCGATTTATTGCTTTGACAAGGGTCTATCGATGTATCCACTCACAAAAGCAGTGGGTGGTCAGCATTTCACGGTAGCAGGGGACGATGAATCGCTGTCTTTCTGTCCATTGCAATTTTTGCAGACCAAGGGAGACCGTGCCTGGGTGCTGGAATGGATTTGTTTGATGGTAGAACTCAACGGCATCACCGTCACCCCGTTACAGCGCAACGAAATCAGTCAGGCCATTACTAACATGCATCAAAGCGGTTCAAAAACCTTATCGGATCTGTCAGTGACGATCCAGGATGAAGGGATTCGCGAGTGTCTTCGGCAATACACCATCGACGGCATGATGGGACATTTGCTCGATGCTGAAGCCGATGGATTGAATCTCTCGACCTTCACCACATTCGAGATCGAGGAATTGATGAATCTCGGTGATAAATACGCACTACCTACACTACTTTATCTGTTTCGCCGCATCGAGCGTAGTTTGCATGGGCAACCTTCCGCGATTATTCTGGATGAAGCCTGGTTGATGTTGGGGCATCCGGTGTTTCGTGCCAAAATCCGCGAGTGGCTGAAAGTCATGCGTAAAAACAATTGTCTGGTGATGATGGCGACACAAAGCCTGTCGGATGCGGCCAATAGCGGGATTCTCGATGTGATTGTTGAATCCACCGCCACCAAGATATTTTTGCCCAATGTGTTTGCACGCGATGAGGAAGCATCAGCACTCTATCGACGCATGGGCCTCAATTCACGCCAGATTGAGATCTTAGCTTCTGCGATTCCCAAACAGCAATACTACACCGTGTCCGAGAACGGCAGGCGACTCTACGACCTGGCGCTTGGGCCCTTGGCTCTTGCTTTTGTAGGATCTACGGATAAGGAATCAGTCGCTACGATTAAAAACCTGTGTGACAAGTATGGGGACGGTTGGGTTAGTGAGTGGCTGGCAATCAAAGGGTTAACGCTATCTGATTATGGAGTGGCCGTATGAATATGATCAACGAACTATTCAAGTTAAAGCCGGGTGCAGATGAAACTGTGCGTGTCAATGACGACAGAATGGAAGGTGGTCGCCGCTGCGGTGAAAATGAAAACCCTTATCTGTCAGCACGGCGCACCTGGAATGATCATATGCGGGAAGTAATTGCTTCGCGCACTATGTGGCAAATGCTGGCACTCCTTTGTTTGTTGATTGCACTGGCAGGAGTAGGTGGAGTCATTGCTATCGGCAGTCAATCCAAATTCATCCCCTATGTGGTGCAGGTCAATAAACTGGGTGAAGCCATCGCGGTTTCCCGTGCGGATATCGCTGCAGTGGCCGATCAGCGCGTGGTGCATGCATCAGTTGCCGCATTCATCAATGATTTGCGCATGGTGACACCGGATATCGCCTTGCAACGGCGAGCCATCTTTCGTGCGTACGCCATGCTATCCAATAACGATCCAGCCACGGCAAAAGCCAATGAGTGGTTCAATAACAGTGAGGCCAGCAGCCCTTTTAAGCGGGCTGAAACACAAACTGTCAATGTTGAAATCATATCGGTGATCCCGCAATCACCGGAGACCTGGCAGGTCGATTGGCTAGAAAAAGTCTATGACCGTCAAGGGCATTTAACCGAGCCACCCTTCAAGATGCGCGCTTTATTAAGAATCTATAACAAGCCGACCACACAAAGCACCACGGAAGAGCAGATCCGAAATAACCCGCTGGGTATTTATATCCAGGATTTCTCCTGGTCGAAACAAACATAAAGGTGTCACTCATCATGAAACCGTTACTCTCTTTAATCACATTAATTATGGCAATGGGTCTGATTGCTCCGATTCATGCCAATGGATTGTCAGAAGCGTATTTCAACGATAAGAACCCGCAACTAACCCCGCAGGAACGCGCGGCTATTGATTTGGCTAAGAAATGGCAGGCAGTTAATCCCACCGGTACAAAGCCGGTTGCAGGGCCGGATGGCTCCATTCGGTTTCTGTTTGGTTCACAGCAACCCAGCATCGTCTGTGCAGTATTGCAGGTATGCGATATCGAATTGCAGCCGGGTGAGCAGGTTAATTCCATCCACCTGGGTGACCAGGCGCGCTGGTTGATTGAACCGGCGGTTACCGGCCAAGGTTCTGCTGAGGTGCAACATTTGATTGTGAAACCATTGGATGTGGGACTGGAAACATCGCTAGTCGTGACGACCAACCGGCGCACGTATCACATGCGTCTGCGATCCCATCGACGCGATTTTATGCCGAGAGTGAGTTTTACTTATCCGGAAGATGCGTTGATTAAATGGGATGCGATTAGAGATAAAGAAAGCCATGCGATGGGAATCAGGAAATCGCGCACTATTCCTGAAACCGGAGAATATCTGGGCAATCTGGATTTTGCGTATGCAGTGTCTGGCGATGCTGCCTGGAAGCCGCTGCGGGTCTATAACGACGGTCAGAAAACCATCATACAAATGCCGAGTATTATGGCACAGACAGAAGCACCGACTTTGCTACTACTGAACAAAGAAGGCGGCATTTTTAGCGATGATGAAACGGTCATGGTGAATTACCGTTTGCAGGGCGATCGCTATATTGTGGATACCGTGTTTGATCGTGCGATTCTGATTGCGGGAGTGGGTGGTAATCAAAGCCGAGTGACGATTACGCGGGGGAATTGATGATGAATAAAATGATCACCGCATCCAACGCTATTTTTATCCTCATGCTGGTTTTATTGCTATTGAATGGTTGTGCTATGCAACCGTATGGCAGTTTTATTCAAAACCCTTCAACCACATACAGCAAAGTCATGGCTGATGATGTAACAGTCCAAATAGTGCGGCTGTATCCGGCGGCCAATACGCAGTTTAATCTGCGTCATGTGGTTAATGATCCGTTTGGTCATGCCTTGATCGAGAACCTGAGACTGGCAGGATTTGCGGTTCAGGAAGCGATTCAGCAATCAATTCAACAACCAATCTTTGCTGCATTACATCAACCTGATACTGAACCGCAAAAAGGACTCACACTGAGTTACATCGTAGATCAATCGGGTGATTTGTATCATGTCAAACTCATGATTGACGATATGCGCTTATCGCGCGCATTCAGTGTGCAGGCCGACAGTATCCATCCTGCCGGTCTTTGGGTCAGAAAAGAATAAGGGGGTAAGGGTGATGGCAACCAATTCTAAACTCCTGTCGCCTGATTCATCCCCGGATGTGGTTACCAAAAACATCGGGGTGCGGCGCGTCAATAACCTTCCGATTGTTATCTTTGGCGCGATCATGCTGATATTCATGTTGCTCATGATGATCGTCGCCATGAATCGCGCAGCTGAGCGCGGTCAATACGATTTTGATGGTAATCATGACACTCAATCGAGCAATTCTTTTGCCTCACTGATTGCCAAAGACTATATCGGCGGCATTATCGAACCTAAAACCCAACCTGTAATTCCAGAATCCTCCGCAAAGCTATCTGCGCAGGGGATCATCATTGAACGGCCAGTGGATCTGGATCGACCGCCTTTGCCGCCCTCTATGGATACTGTCGATCCATCGCTTCACGCCGACATCGCGCATATTCGTATGCTGAAACGCCAGCAACTGGAAGAAGCGATCAAGGCCAAAACCAATGTGAATGTCATTGCACCCAGAAGTACCGGATCATCCCCGGATTTAACCAATGTCGGCGCGCCTAAAACACGTGATGAAATGTTGGCTAAATTGGCATCGGTGCGTCAACAGATTGATTCAAATCTGCGCGAAGATCCAACGGCTGCTTATCATGCGCGCCTAGCGCAGTTGCGGCAGGATGAGGGAACGGGTGTGGCGGGAGGGATGGGAGCGCGTAGGGGTGATGAATTCATGGACGATGGCGCTCCTCGATTGCTGGATGACGAGACTGGTACACGGGATAAGGATTATTCGCGCTTTGATTCAGCAGAAGGGGAAGCGCGCTGGAAATTAAATAGCGAAGTGCAAAAGCCCGCATCGCCTTATGTTTTGCAAACAGGGTTTGTAATACCGGCAACCTTGATATCCGGTATCAATTCGAGTTTGCCGGGGCAGATTATGGCACAGGTCAGCCAACATATTTATGATTCCCCCATTGGTAAATGGCGCTTGATTCCACAAGGTTCAAGGCTAGTGGGCACCTACTCCAGTGAAGTGGAGTTTGGTCAGGCCCGTGTGCTGGTGGCCTGGCAGCGCATTATCTTCCCGGATGGGAAAACGATGGATATCGGTGCCATGCCGGGTGCTGACGGGGTGGGCTACGCAGGCTTTAAGGATCTGGTCAATAATCACTATATGCGCATCTTCGGATCAGCGCTGATCATGTCGGCCATTGTAGCCGGTGCCGCGTACAGCCAGCGTGATGCAGGCGGTGCGTTCGGACGGCAGAATGCCGGTAGCATCATGAGCCAATCGCTCGGTCAGCAATTGGGATTGGTAACGGCCAATCTTATCCGCAAGAACCTTAATATCTCACCCACACTTGAAATCAGACCGGGGTATCGCTTTAACATCATTGTGACCAAAGACATGAGGTTTTCCAAACCGTATCAATCATTTGATTATTAATAATAGGAGTGATCAAACATGATAAACAGTAAAAATCTAACCACCCGATTGATCATGATACTGCTCGTGCTGGGTAATACCGGTTATTCATCAGTTATCAAAGCGGGCGGTCTTGCTGTCATTGATGTGGCGAATATCAAACAAACCACGATTACCGCGCTTGAGGCAATAGAGCAGACACAAAAACAAATAGAGCAATATCAAACTCAATTGCAGCAATATGAGAACATGATCCGAAACACCGTGGCACCGCCTGCCTATGTTTGGGCGAAAGTGGAGTATGCGATGAACAAGCTCGTCAATTTGACCAATACCATACGCTACTATGAACAGCAGTATGGCGGTCTGGATGGTTATATGCAGCGGTTTCGCAATGTTGAATATTATCGCAGTTCCCCTTGCTTTACTTTGCAGGAAAAATGCAACGAAGGCGCATGGAAACTCCTGAAGGAAGGACAAAATACCAGTACCGATGCGCAAAAAAACGCCAATGATTCACTTTTGCGCGGATTGAATGAACACCAGAATCAGATCCCGCTGGATGCGGCGCACCTGCAAGTCTTACAACAAAGAACCGAGTCGGCCCAAGGACAAATGGAAGCGCTGCAGTATGCCAATCAATTGGCCGCGTACCAGGCAAACCAGTTGCTGCAAATGCGTCAGATGCTAATCGCACAGCATAATGCCGCCAATACGCAAAGTCAGGCCGAGGTAGATCAAAAGGCCATGCAACAGGCTGCACGTGAGGCGGCAACTAAGCGATTGAGTCCAGAAATACTGCCTGCTGGTAGAAATTGGTCTGTGAGAGATGCCTTTTGAAACACTAACTCAAGGAGATATCGATGAAAAAAAGTCATTTGAGTATTGCAGTTATTTGTTCATTGTCTTTGGTGCTGTTGTCAGGGTGTTATAAAGATGGTGATGGCAAGCTTGAATTGAAGGAGCCTAAGAAGGGATTAAGTGAAATGCCACCTGGAATTAGATGGACTATTAACGGGCCAGTAGATGAAACGGGTAATCCAATTGAATTAGAAAAAGCAAGATAGTTGTTCGCCTACAATCGCGAGAAGAATCAAGAGATCAAACGTATGTACAAATTATTATGTGTCTTATTGAGTACCTTGCTTCTGATATTTCTTTCTACAAAGGCATCTGCTGAGCTGGCCTACATTGATCCAGCAACCAATCAGAGCGTGTTGGATCAAGTTGTCCAAAAGTTTTGGACAAAGGTTAAGAGCTGGCAAAGTGTTGTTCAAGCCGCAGCTGAGCGTTTGTTCTGGTCTCTGGTATTGATTTCGATGGTGTGGACATTTGGAATGATGCTGTTGCGCAAAGCCGATATCGCGGATTTCTTTGCCGAGTTCACACGTTTTATTATCTTTACAGGCTTTTACTTCTGGCTGCTGACCAATGCCGTATCAGGGCACAATATTGCAGGGACAATCATAGATTCGATGCAGCAACTAGGCGGAACCGCTGCTGGTCTGCCGAGTGGCGCGAGTCATGCCAGTATCATGCACACAGGTATTTTAATCTGGAACCAGGCAACGAATAGCCTTACATTCATGCAGCCTATGGATAGTCTGATGGGTTTTGTCATTTCGTTGATTATTTTAATTATTCTGACAGTAATTGCGGTCAACATGCTGCTTTTGCTGATATCAGGATGGGTGCTAATGTATGCGGGTATCTTCTTTTTGGGTTTTGGTGGCGCTCGTTGGACATCCGACATCGCCATAAACTACTTTAAAACAGTTCTGGGTGTTGGTATTCAGCTATTTGTGATGCTCCTGATTGTTGGTATTGGCAGTGATCTGTTATCCAGTTTTTACGCCAAAATGGGTAAAAACGTTCTGAATTATGAAGAGCTGGCGGTTATGCTGATTTTTACGATTGCATTTTTTGTATTGATTTCCAGATTGCCGCTGTTGCTGGCTGGCATTGTAACGGGTAGTAGCATAGGTTCTGCTGTCGGAATTGGCAGTTATGGCGCCGGTGGTTTTATGGCAGCGGCAGGGACCGCTGCAGCCGTTGCATCCTATGGCGGCACACTGGCAGCCGGTCGACTGACAGCAGCAAGAAGTGCGGGGACGGATGCATTACGTAGCGCTATTGAAAAAGGTCAGGCTCAGGAATCTGCGGGTATAAACAATATTTCGCGAGGAGGAGGTAAATAATGAATAAGGCATTCAAGCAATTCGCTCGATGATGGATTTGCCGCCGGATGTGCAAGAAAGGGTAGTGTGTTCAATCACTGCTGCCGTCAAATATGAAATACCAGCCAATATCTTGCTGGCGATTGCCGAAAAAGAGGGCGGTAAACCGGGTCAATGGGTGCGTAACAGTAACGGTACTCACGATGTTGGCTCAATGCAATTCAATACCGCGTATCTTCAGGATTTATCCAAATATGGCATTACGCCTGATCATGTAGCAAATTCGGGTTGTTATGCCTATGATCTGGCCGCATGGCGTGTGCGGCTACACATCAAAAATGATAAAGGCGACATCTGGACAAAAGCAGCCAATTATCATTCACGCACTCCAAAATATAACGTCAAATATCGTGCTGATTTGATTGTCAAAGCTACTAAATGGGCTGACTGGCTAGGAAATCGATTTATCAGGGAAAACAATACAATGCCTGGCGTTTATATGGATTAAGTCGGTTCTATGCATTATCCACAAATTTCGTGGAAAAGGCTGTGAATAAAAGACTTATGTTACGTATAGGTAATGTTAAATACTTATGCCTTAATTAAAGGCGATCCTGCGATTAAGATTAATAAACTGACAAAAAAATTGATCGTTATAAATGCGCAGAGAATCCTTCAGAACGAAAATAATGGGGTATGGAAAGCAGAGAAAATTACTAAAGCTCGAGGTTATAAATTAGGTAGTTACGATATGAGATCTTTACGCGTGCGGTGGGCGACATCAAAATCTGAAAAGCTCATAATAAAATTCCACTTCATCCTTGAGTCCGCCTAAATTAGATCATTCATCAACTTTGTCTTACTTTTTGTCGTGCAAAGATCTATAACTATAGTAGTATTATGTTTCTATTGGGCTATATTAATTTTTATTATGGAGAAATATTGTGAAAAACAAAATCTTAATTTTAATTGCTGTTGGTTTATTAAGTTTATTAAGTTTATTAGCTTCATGTGCACAAATGAATCCACACCCAATGGATATGACTAAAGCTATTCAGGAAGCAAAAAGTCCTACTGACCATAATGCACTAGCTAAGCATTATGAAGATGCTGCAAAAGAAATGCTGTCAAAAGCACAAGAACATAAGAAAATGCTTGAAGGATATGAGTCAAATTCTTCCCACTATGGCAGACAAGCGTTAGATTTGCAGGCACACTGTCGAAACCTAATTAATGCATACGAGCAAGCTGCGAAAGCAAATACGGATATGGCCGATTCCCATCGCAAAATGGCTGAAGTGATTAAGTAATATTCGATTGATGAACCAGCACGATTGAGCTACTTAATTTTTGTCTAGTGATAAGCTTGAAATTGTTTATAATAAACAAATGAAAAGACGCAACTACAAATGGCTATTGGTTTTTTTTATGCTGTGGCTTCCATTGCAAGGCGCTGCAGCGGCTGCTTTGTCAGTGTGTGTGCAAGAAAACAATATCAACAGTCATCACAACATATCGACGAAAGCTATCGATAGCCATCATCATGATGCTTGTCATAAGCAAACAGCAGATAATACAACCGATCGTTTGTTAGCAAGTCTGCCGTGCGATGATACCTCTTGTAACGCATACAGTAATACGCCGATCCTGTCTGGCTACACTGCTGTCATACAAATTAACGACACTTCTACTATTACTTCATTGAGTCCAAGTTTTACTTCATTTGTACCCGAACAGCCGCAACATCCTCCGCTAGCTAACCCCCTTTAGAAATCCGCCTGTAATCCAGGCAAAAAATATCAATTCAGATTAATCCTGCGTTTAAGTAATTGCTACGCAAGATTTTGCAATGCGCAAGCTATTGCCATTATTGTCTATCACTAGACTGATAAATTTTGGTGATACAACAAGTTAGGAGGTTAGTATGTCTCTTTCATTTTCTTTTAAATTACTACTGTCGCTAATCCTTGCCTGTATGTCTGCTCTGTCACTTGCAGATCGGATCACGCAATCAAGTCCAATTGATTCAGCATCCGACGCTACTGATCACACAAGCAACAGCTCGGAACAAATATCCAATAAAGAATCACCTGTTTCTTCCAATCTCATTTCTGCAAGGGGTGTGGTGCTGCAGATCGATCAATCCAACGCCACAATAAAAATAAATCACGACCCGATCGCTGCACTAAATTGGCCAAGAATGACTATGCCCTTCCGCCTGAAGGAACGTTCATTGACTGCCAAAATTAAAGAAGACGATATCGTTGAATTCTTTCTTGAAAAAGAAGCCTCCGATTATGTCATCGTAAAATTGAGTAAGCAAAATTCTACTAGGAGTTCGCAGTGATTCCCGGAAGAATTGTTGCGGTAGTGCTTACTGTTATCGTACTTCCGGCAAATGCTCAGGGAAAGGAAGATATTTTAAACAAGGCTGGCACAGCAATTTTTGCACAGTCTATCCCGCAAAAAACCTTAGCTGCACCCCACTCCCACAACGTGACGCTACTCCCCAGTTTGATTGCAGAAGCACTGGAAAATAATCCGGAGATTCAGGCTGCGTATCAAGAACGTGAAGCCGCTCAACAAAGAGTATCACCAGCGGAAGCGCTGGACGATCCAATGCTTGAGGCTGGTGTGATCAATGCACCGCTGGCATCTTCACCATTCAATCGCGAGGATATGACCATGAAAATGATCGGCTTGTCCCAGCGCCTGCCTTTTCCGGGAAAGCGCGGCTTGCGTAAAGATGTTGCCGCTAAGGATGCCGACGCCATTGAGCAGGGCTATCATGAAACGGTTAATCGCGTTGTGCACGATCTTAAAACAGCTTACTTTGATCTCGGGCTTACGCTGGAAATGATCAAATTGGTTGAAAAAAATAAACAAACACTCGAACGTTTTTTGCGCATTGCTGAAGAACGCTACCAAGTTGGACAAGGCAGTCAGGCGGATGTACTGAAAGCACAAACACAAGTATCGAGAATGCTGGACAGGTTATTAGTATTGGCGCGCGAACAGCCAGTGTTTGAAGCGGAACTGATTCGCACCCTGGGACGCAACACGAAAGGTGAGATTCCGATTCCAGTGCCACTACAAATTCAAGAAGTGCCGCTTAATCTGGAGACATTTCAACAAGAAGCGATAGCGCAACGCCCACAATTGCTTGCATTGCAAAGCCTGATTGCACGTAATGAGAAATCCATTGATTTAGCGCGCAGGGCGTACTATCCGGATTTCGATGTGCGTCTTTCGTATGGCCAGCGTGACAACATGATGGATGGTACGAGGCGCGACGACATGGTCAGTATGACCGTAGCAGTCAATCTGCCGGTATGGCGTGGCAATAAAATAGAGCCGCGTATTATGGAATCTCAAGCATTGCGCGATCAGACAATCAGTCTATATCAGGCACAAACGAATGAAATCACAGCAAGACTGCGTCAGCAAATCGCTATCGCCGAGCAAAGCCTGAAATCGGTCAAGCTCTATCAAACCGCCATTTTGCCACAAGCGAAATTGACGGTTGAATCCGCATTGGCTGCTTACCAGGTAAACCGGGTTGATTTTCTGACCTTGCTGGATAATCAGATGACAGTATTTGATTTTGAGACCAATCTCATCACCGTGATGGCGAATTACAACAAAGCAGTGGCGGAGATTGATTTACTGGCTGGCAAGAAGCAGCACTGATTGTTACCGATCATGGAGATTCCTATGAAATCCGTCGTTAAGCTAATTATGGCTGGAGTTGCGATTACAACTGCACTGTTTGCTAGTTATTGGTGGGGTAGTACGCAATCACAAAGATCAACCGGTGCTGCTTTATCCGAAGCAACCAGCACCGAAAAAAAGATTTTATATTATCGCAATCCAATGGGTTTGCCCGATACCTCCCCAGTACCCAAAAAGGATACCATGGGGATGGATTATCTGCCGGTTTATGAGGGCGAGGAATCTCAATCCGATCAAAGCATTGTGAAAATAAGTACCGAGAAGATTCAAAAACTAGGGGTGCGGACTGAAACTGCAACGTTACGTGAACTGACTCGCACTATTAGAGCTGTGGCAACGATACAGGCAGATGAGCGCAAGTTATACACGCTAGTGACCAAGTTTGAGGGCTGGATCCAGCGGCTCTATGTAAACACTACGGGTCAGGTAGTAAAAAAAGGCGATGCGTTAATGGATGTATACAGTCCTGATTTGATTACCGCGCAACAGGAATACTTGATTGCGATAAGAGGATCGCAATCCACCGCTGATAGCGATACCGATGTGCGATCCTCCATGCAGCGATTGGTTACCAGTGCATTGCAAAAACTACGCAATTGGGATATTGCGGAAACCGAGTTACAACGCCTGCAGCAAACCGGCGAAGTACGGCAGTATATGACATTGCGCTCTAAAGCCGATGGTGTAGTGCTGGATAAGAAAGCTGTCATGGGGCAACGCTTTATGCCAGGAGAAGTGCTTTATCAGATTGCTGATTTATCCAGTGTATGGGTGCTAGCTGATGTATTTGAACAGGATCTTGGAATGGTGCATCAAGGTCAGGTGGCCACCATCAGAGTGGACTCTTATCCAAACAAAGTATTCAATGGTGAAATCGCTTTCATCTATCCCACGGTGACTCCGGAGACGCGTACTGCCATCGTACGCGTTGTACTTCCCAATCCCGATGGATTGCTAAAGCCCGCCATGTATGCACGCGTGGAATTTGCTTCTTCACACAGTAAAGATAAAGTGCTGGCAATCCCTGATTCAGCTGTGTTGGATACTGGAACCCGCCGGGTGGTGTTGGTGGATCTCGGTGCAGGCCGATTTGAGCCGCGTACGGTCAAACTGGGTATGCATGCCGATGGCTATGCTGAGGTGTTAGGGGGAATTAATGCTGGAGAAACCATTGTGGTTAAAGCTAATTTCCTGATTGATGCAGAAAGTAATCTCAAGGCGGTTCTGAGTGGCTTTGGTCACGGAGGCCACCAACAGCCAGATGAAAAAAAGGAAACTGGAACTGGCTCGTTAGTTAAAGCATCGCCGTCAAAAACTCATCGTGGTGAAGGAACCATCAATGCCATGGATTTTGCCCATGCAACAATCACACTTGCGCATGGCCCAATTGCTAGTCTTCAATGGCCTGCAATGATCATGGATTTTCGCGTTTCTGATCCAGTGTTACTTCGTTCATTAAAGCCTGGACAAAAGGTTATATTCGAAATCACCGAGGAATCAGCCGGTGAATATATCATCGTGCACATTCAGCCAGCTGATCTCAGCCTTGGTGCCACCGCTCACGGAGGACATTAAGATGGTTGGTAATATAATCGAATGGTCGGTACGAAATGTCTTTCTGGTACTACTTGGAACCTTTTTTGTGGTAGCTTGGGGCGTGTATGCAGTATTGAAGACGCCTATCGACGCAATACCCGATTTATCGGATGCACAGGTCATCATTTACACGGAATATCCCGGACAGGCGCCGCAGGTGGTCGAAGACCAGGTTACCTATCCGCTGACTACAGCTATGTTAAGTGTGCCAAAATCAAAGGTTGTCAGAGGATTGTCAAATTTCGGTGTATCGTTTGTGTACGTCATCTTTGAAGATGGAACCGACATCTACTGGGCACGTTCGCGAGTACTGGAATACCTGAGCTTCGCAGCAAACCGGTTACCAGAAAATGTCAGGCCTTCGCTCGGCCCGGATGCAACGGGAGTCGGTTGGGTTTACCAATATGTACTGGTTGCCAAGAATCGCGCACTCGACGAATTGCGCGCGATTCAGGACTGGTTTCTGCGATATCAGTTGACTGCAACACATGGCGTGTCGGAAGTGGCGAGTGTAGGCGGGTTTGTAAAAAACTACCAAGTCACTGTAGATCCACGACGCCTTCAAGCCTACGGAATATCACTCAAAACAATCTCCGATGTTATCACCTCCAGCAACCGCGATGTCGGGGGACGTGTGATCGAGCTGACGGAAACTGAGTATATGGTTCGCGGCAAGGGCTATCTACGCGGAATTAGTGATCTTGAGAATCTGGTTGTGAAGGCACACGAGGGTATGCCGGTATTGCTGCGCCATGTTGCCCGGGTGGAATTAGTACCTGATGAGCGCCGTGGCATTACCGAACTCAACGGAGAAGGAGAAGTTGTTTCGGGTATCGCAGTGGCGCGGCATGGTGAAAACGCTCTCAATGTTACCCATAATCTCGAAAAAAAGATCGACGAAATCGCATCTGGTTTACCGGAAGGTGTTTCGATTCAGCCTGTCTACAATCGCTCGGAGTTGATTCACCGCGCCATCGCGACGCTAAACGAAGTATTTATCGAACAGATCATAATCGTGGCGCTGGTATGTGTGGTTTTTCTAATGCATGTGCGCAGTGCGTTGGTTGCGATCATCATGCTTCCGATCGGTGTGCTGATCGCCTTCATAGCAATGTTTCACCTTGGTATCAATTCCAACATTATGAGCCTTGCCGGTATTGCGCTGGCGATCGCCGAAATGACCGATGCAGCCATCGTTATGGTCGAAAATGCACATAAACATCTTGCGCGCCTTGCTCCCGATGAATCACGCTCAGAGGCTGTCATCGCAGCCTGCAAAGAAGTCGGCCCACCGCTGTTCTTCAGCCTATTGATTATCACGGTATCGTTCCTACCGGTGTTTGTGCTCGAAGCACAGGAAGGACGCATGTTTCATCCACTTGCATATACCAAGACCTTTGCGATGGCGGGCGCAGCGCTGCTTTCGATCACTTTGGTACCAGCTTTGATCCTACTTTTGCTTCGTGGCCGCATTCCGCGCGAGCAGGACAATCCGTTGGGTCGCATCATGATCCAGATCTATCGGCCTGTAATGTCTCAGGTGTTACAGTGGAAAAAAGTCATCGTCATGACAGCAGTCGTAGTAGTTGCGATTACTGTTTATCCAGCGCTCAAGCTGGGGACAGAATTCATGCCAACATTGAATGAAGGCACACTACTTTATATGCCAGTAACACTTCCGGGTATTTCCGTTACCAAGGCTGGAGAAATCCTGCAAACACAGAATAAAATCATTAAAAGCTTTCCCGAAGTAGCATCGGTATTGGGCAAAGCCGGACGCGCTAATACCGCTACCGATCCAGCACCGCTGGAAATGACTGAAACGATCATTAACCTTAAATCCCAAAAAGAATGGCGTCCAGGCATGACCATCGACAAGTTGATCGCCGAATTGGATCAAGCATTACAAATGCCAGGAGTCAGTAATGCCTGGACGATGCCGATCAAAAATAGGAATGATATGCTTGCCACCGGCATACGCACACCCGTCGGAATCAAAGTGTTCGGCAAGGATTTGGGCGAGATTGAAAAACTTGCCAAGCAGATTGAGGCAGCTGTAAAAACAGTGCCAGGAACCAGTAGTGCCTACGCAGAACGCACGACTGGCGGCTACTATCTTGATGTTGAGCCCGATCGTCTTGAACTTGCCCGATACGGATTGGCTGTCGGCGATTTATTGTCTGTGATTTCAGCAGCGCTTGGCGGCGAGATGGTGACGACCACGGTTGAAGGCCGGGAACGCTTTGGTGTTACCGTACGCTATCCACGCGAGCTACGCAGCGATCCGCAGGCAATTGCTACTCAGGTGCTGGTCCCGACCATGGGAGCCACAATGATTCCGCTTGGCCAGCTTGCACGAATCAGCCTTGTCAAAGGCCCGCCAAGCATTCGTACGGAGAATGCACTACTGTCCGCGTATATTTTTGTTGATATTCGTGATCGTGATATCGGTAGCTACGTTGCAGCCGGACAGAAAGCAGTGCGCGAACAGGTGCAATTTCCACCCGGATACTATGCCACCTGGAGCGGGCAATTCGAATACATGGAGCGGGCCACCGAAAAACTGAAAGTAGTGGTGCCAATCACTCTTCTGATGGTATTCCTGCTTGTATATTTGAATTTCAATCGTCTCACTGAGACATTGATAGTTATGCTATCGGTACCTTTTTCCGTAGTCGGAGGTATCTGGCTGATGTATTGGCTCGACTACAACATGAGCATCGCAGCCGCAATTGGTTTCATCGGCCTCGTTGGTATTGCGGCTGAGTCTGGAATGGTCATGCTCGAGTTTCTCGATCAGGCGCTCAAAGATGTGACTGCAAAGCGCGAAGCTTCTGGTAGTAAAGTCACCGTCGAGGATCTTTACGAAGCGGTAGTGCAAGGGGCGGTATATCGAATACGACCCGTGATGATGACCATCGCGGGAAGCGTCTTGGGCTTGCTTCCGGTTATGTTTAGCAGCGGCACGGGTTCCGAAGTAATCCGGCGCATTTCTGCCCCGATGGTGGGCGGTATGGTTTCCGCTACAGTACTAACATTGATCGTATTTCCCGCAGTCTATGCGCTTGTCAAGGAAATTTCAATTCGGCATTCACTTAAAACGGAAAAGAGGGAAGGTTTATCATCATGAAAAAATCTCCCCGCTATATCCCGGCGTTTCATTTTCATTGGCTGACGCGTTGGTACGATCCGATAATGCGGAGCTTGTTTCCTGAGGCGACGTTAAAGACTGCATTGATCGCGCAAGCCCGCATCCATCCCGGCCAAGATGTGCTGGATGTGGGCTGCGGTACGGGCACGCTCACTCTGATGATCAAACAAATTCAACCGGATGCCGCAGTAAATGGATTTGATATGGATCCCCAGATATTAGACATCGCACGAAGGAAGGCCGAGCAAACAGGAATGTCTATCGTCCTGCAACAGGGTACGGCGACTTGTTTGCCCTATCCGGACGAAAGCTTTGATCACGTTTTCGCTAGCCTGATGTTGCATCATTTGACGCGGCAAGATAAGCAGCAAGCACTCAGGGAGGCATTTCGCGTATTGAAGCCCGGTGGCGAGTTGCATGTCGCAGATTTTAGCAAACCGCACGATTTAGTCATGTGGCTAATCTCTCTGGTAATGCGGTGGGCTGAAGAGGTTCACGATAACATTCTGGGTTTATTGCCGGTTTTTATAGCAGATGCCGGATTCCATCCAGTGGAGGAGACTACCCGTTATCGCACAGTGGTCGGAGCCATCGCTTTATACCGCGCCTGCAAACCAATGAGAAATGAGCTATGAATGCATGGCATAGCCAATCAATAGCCGAACTCGAACATCTCATTGCGACCGATGTGGAGCGGGGACTTACCGATGAGG
>WBZN01000690.1_pt1 | contig 23800 bp, 22 predicted proteins | sample 5204281 | NCBI WGS metagenome assembly WBZN01 (sample SAMN12344347, study PRJNA552823) | activated sludge metagenome | biome: Activated sludge suspended growth; feature: Nitrification reactor; material: Wastewater; isolation source: activated sludge from nitrification reactor of wastewater... | reverse complement strand
CGGGATGACCAACAGCGCGGCGGTCGCGACACACCCTGCCCTCAATTCGCGCTTCTAACGGAGATCGTGCTTGTAAGGACGACAATTTCGGGTCCAATCCGTCTCCGGGCTGTCAGCGGCAATTGCAGCTTCACCGGGAATAAGAGGGCACATGGCTTCGTCTCCGAGTTCGGCGACCGATAATCATCATTCGACTCCACATCTGACGATCGGCTGGCTTGCAAAGCGTTCCGCGCTTTGGCTGTTCATAATGGCGGTCGGCATCGGCGCAGCCTGTTGCCTTTATGCCTACGCGGACGAGTCCGGTCGTGGGCCTGAGACCCACATCACGGCCTCGAAAAGCTGACCGGGAACCGCGCCTCGACCTATTCGAAAATGACCGCGCGCGCAGGTGAGGCAAATCCTCGGTAAACCGCTGGTGGCGCCATGCGATGCTCAAAAAGGAGCGCGTGGCCGGCACCCTCTGTTGGCCAAGATTGGTTTTCACCTCCCGCGAACCGCTCTAGACTTCTCCCGTCGCTGCGTTTGCAGCGGCACTGCATGGAGAACCGTCATGGACATGGTCTGGGCTCTGGTCTTGCTCGTGCTTGTTGGAGCGCTGGTGTACGGCGCATATGCGCTCGGCCGCGCCTCTGCATTCGCCGAAATGCGCCGCGGCGGCATGTCCGGCAGCGACGTTGCTCAAACCCCCGAACAGGCGCCCGTTCCTTCGCCCCGCGCAAACCTGCCGCGCACCGCTGCCGCTCCTCCCGTGATTGTCGAAGATGATGGATCCTCTGCAGGACAAACAGCGCCGCGCCGCAGCGCGCCACCTCCGGCCGCAGCGGCTGGTCCTTCCGCCAGCGGGGGCCAATCGGCGTCCACACCGCGCCGGACCACAGCGCCTCCGCCGGCCGCCGCCGCATGGTCGACACCAAAGTCCGGCTCCGACAAGAAGGGCTCCTAGCTCTACGCCAAAGCGCGTCGCGCAGCTGCACGGATCGACGGGTTGTTTCCGATGAAGGTGGGATAGTTGAGGCGCGCCAGCGTCCGGTCTGCCACGATCCGTGGCGATGAAGGCGGCCAGGAGTATCCTGCGCCGTCGTAGAGCACCGGCACGTCACCGTGAACGGCCCGGCTCTTGAACCACATCGATGGCGCGTGCGCACGACGCGCAGGCAAAAACCGCCAGCCCAAACACAAGCAACCACGTTAGGCTCGCCCGGATGTTTTCTGCCTTGCTCACAGGTCTTTCAACTCGTCACGAAAGGCGCTCTTCGGCAGGCGCAGAGGTTGCCTGCAAAACTGTGGCGCAAGGATTTCAGGCATTTCCTATGCCTTAGCGCGCCGGCATAGTGAAATTCATTCACAGGTTAGCTCTAACGTTCGAAAGGCCGGACTGCCAGACCGGCCGATGAGCGCGGGAGAGCATCTTGATTACCGCTTGGCGCTCCCCTTATCATGCACGAGGGCGGCTTTTGGACTTGCCAGAGCGCACCCAGGCGCGTGCCGCCCGAAAGGCGGCCGGGCGAGCAGCCGGCACGGGACAGATAGCGGATGACGGAACAACAGAAAAAGTTTCCTGAATTCTACGTCACCGCCCCACAGCCCTGCCCCTACCTTCCCGGAAGGCTGGAGCGAAAGCTCTTCACCCATCTGACGCACGATAAGCCGCCTGAGTTGATCGACCGGCTTCTCACCACCGGCTTCCGGCGGAGCCAGAACATCGCCTATGTGCCCTACTGCGAGGGGTGCCAGGCGTGCGTCTCAGTGCGCGTTCTGGTTGACGAGTTCGAGCCCAACCGGACCATGCGGCGCATCAGCTTTAAAAATCGCCGGCTGATGGCGCGCCGCATCGCGCCGCAACCCACCTCCGAGCAGTACCGGCTGTTTCGCACCTATATCGATGCCCGCCACAACGACGGCGGCATGGCGGACATGAGCGTGCTCGACTACCGGATGATGGTGGAAGACAGCGTCATCAATACCTTCCTTACCGAATACCGGGAGAAGCCCGACGGCGCGGACGACCTCGACATCGAGAAGTGGCCCCTCAAGGCGGCCGCACTTTGCGACAGGCTGTCCGACGGCATCTCGATGGTCTACAGCTATTACGATCCCACCGATCCTTCCCTCAGTCTCGGCACCTACATGATCCTCGAGCACGCCGCCTTCACGCGGCGGCTAGGGTTGCCCTATCTCTATCTGGGCTACTGGATCGAAGGCTCCGACAAGATGGGCTACAAGTCACGCTTCGTGCCCCAAGAACGCCTCGGCCCCGAGCAATGGGAGCGCGTCGACGAGGCGGAGTGAAGGCTGCAAGGCTTCTCGCAAGCGACTATTCTTGCGATCGCGCAGCGCTCGGCTTCACCCCGCCCTTGAGCCTCAATGGTCGTGCTCGCTTGCCTTGGGAAGAATCTTCAAAAGCGGTGCAGGCCATTTGAGGTGGAGTTGGTGCTCGGGCGGAGCGGTTTCGCTCCACGTCATCTGGCCCTTCTCGCAGTCCTGCGTAACGGTGAATGCGAGGGTCTGATTTGGCTTTAGCTCTTCAGCAATGAAGGCGTTGACGATGAACTCGTCATAGAAATCATCGGGTAGAGAGCCGCCGGTCCAGACCACCGACTTGACACCCTCGGTCAGGGTTGTGCCGTGATAGAATTTGTAACCCTGCGCGTAGCCGCCTTTGGTCGTGGTGATTTGCCAGCCGGGCTTCGGCATCGGCTTTACCGCGATGACACCCTCGGGAAAATCAATGCGGACTTTCACGGTCGGCGATCCTTCACAGCCGTGCGTGACCTTGAAGACTGCCTTGTAGGGCTGTCCAACCGGCGTCTGGCGCTGTTCAAGAACGACGTGGGCGTCGGCGGCTCCAGCCAAGAGAGCGAACATTAAGAAAGAGGCGATGTGGGATAGCGGTTTCATGTTCTGAAGCCTCAATGTTGATCGTGGTGATCGTGTGCGGGAGGTGCGCCGCTTTCGACGGAAACCGATCCCTCGAAGAGCGAGAATTTCTTGACGACGTCTGCCGGCAACCCAGCCTCCATGCCGGCAAGCGTGATCTCGAGTACCGCTGCCGTCTCTTGCGGCACGCCTGCCGCAACGAGCCCCCGTGCCGTTCGGATGCCGTCGCCGCTGCACAAGACCACGTGCCAGGCATCACCTTGTTTCTTGAGCAGCGCACGGCCTCCGCGCTCGCCGGCAATCCACCCTGCAACGGCAAAGCCGCCCGATACGGCGACCGGACGCACATCGACGGGATTGTCAGGGCGCTCCCATGTCGCCTTGATCACATGGGCAATGGCATGAGCGTCCTCATCTTCGCCAGCCCAAGCGGACGCGCAATAGAGGGCGCCGCAAAGCGCCATCCAAACGAGAACAGCAAATCCAGACAGCGCGAAAGGCAATCGTCTGCAGCCACGATCGTTCATGTCACCACCTCATCTGCACGCCGCCGTACACCGCGCGACCCGTACCCGGCTCGAACAGAGCCGTTTTGTCCGGGTCTGCGACGTTCGTGATGCCCGTTGAGGCGATGTAGTGTTCGTCGGAAAGATTCCGGCCTTCGATATAGGCCGACCACGTCTCGCCTTCGTCGTATCCGAGCTTCAAACCCCAGATCGCATAAGCCTGCGTGGCAAGCGTGTTGGCGCTATCCACGAAGTAGGCCTCGGGCACCCATTCCACGTTCGGCCCGAAGTAGACGCCGCTTGGATGCTTATAAAGCAGCTCGCCCCTCAAGAAGTGACGCGGTGCGCCCGGAATATCATTGTTGTCGTAGAGCGGATCGTTGTCGAAGTAGAAGTCGTTGTAAGTGTAGGCGGCATTGAGCCAGAGCTCGTCAGGTCTTCCTGTCCTCTCCAAGATTCCCTTGATGAGGGCGGCGCCGACACCTGCCTCTATGCCCTGGTGCACCGTCTTGTCGGCATTGGCCACGACGCAGAAGTCGGCAACCGGAAACGGCGCCACGCACATCAGTTCGTCGTCGATGTTTGCCCGGTAGAACGCGAGTTCCCAGCTGTAATCCGCGCTCCGCCCGCGCGCGCCGATCTCGTACGTCGTGGCGCGCTGCGCCTTGGCGTCGAACGCATTGCTGCCGATTTGCCTGTTCTCGCCGAAGGACGGTATCTCTGCGCTGCGCGAAATATTGGCGAACAGTTGCGCGCTCGTCGTCAACTCATAAAGCAGACCGATTTTCGGGTTCCACAGATCAAAGCTGTTGGACCCGCTCGTGGTGCCCAGATAGGCGGTGCTTTCACGCTCGGCGTGAAGAAATTGCGTGCCGGCCACGACGGCGAGCTGCGATGTCAGATAGAACGAGTTTTCCGCATAGAGGGAGACGTTTTTAGACTCATCCAGCGAGTGCACGAATAACGGTCCCTTGGCCGCGCCTGGGCCAATGCCGTATTGCCTGGTGTCGACTTCGCCATTGTGCAGGTTTACACCGGCGATAAGTCTGTTTCTATGGCCGGCGATATTGCCTTCATCATAAAGGCGGGCAAAGCCGCCGTAATCGTCGTACTCGTAGTCAAGCCACAGGAAGATGGGATGCATCAGGTGGCGGTCAACATAAAATGCGCCCAGTTCTATCGTGGTGCCCGGGCCGACGCGAACCATCGTCTTGTTGGCAAGACGCAGGGTATCGATGTTGCGCTGCCAGTCATTGACGACGTTGATTGCAGCCGCCTTTCTCGGCGAATTCAACGCGGAGTCCCTCGTCACAGACCCGGGGATGCGTTGATCGACCGAGTTGGCATTGACGTAGAAGCGCGTCTCCACGTTTTCGCTCAAGCGATAGCCGAGGTTGGCCGAGCCGCGAACACTTTCACCATCGCTGTGCTCGCGGAACCCGTCCTGCTCCAGCCAGGTGCCCGCAATGAAATAGTCGGCCGCGCCATAGACGCCGCCGGAGCTTGCCGAAAGCTTGTGAAACCCGAAGCTGCCGATGTCCACGCGAGCGCTGAATTTGTCGGTGTCATATCCCGTCGGCATGACGAAGTTGATCGCGCCGCCCAGAGAGTTGGTGCCAAACCGAAGTGCGTTGGCGCCCTTGAAGACCTCCACATAGCGAAAGACGCTCGGATCGATCTCCTGGAAGTCGCCGAAGCCATCGGCCGTGTTGATCGGGATGCCGTCCATATAGAGCTGAATACCGCGCAAGTGGAAGTTGCGGGACAGCCCTGATCCGCGGATGGAAAGGCGCGAGTCTTCACCCCATTTGGGTTGCACAATGACACCGGGAACGAAATCGAGAACATCCTTGATCGTGCGCGCAGGCGTCGAGCGCGCAAATTCATCGTCCGCAACGATATCGACGGCTCCAGGCGTGCGATCGATTTCTGCTCTCGCCTCAGCGATCGTGGGGACGGTAAGGCTGCCAGCGCGCTGCGCGGGTGTACCAGAGACGGCCGCTGGTGCCGTTGCCGCAACCGGCGCGGCTGGATTGCCTGGATCCTCGGCCGTACTCGCTTCTTGGGGTGTGCTGGTTGCAGGTTTGGCGGAAGCCGTCTTCTTGTTCCGCTTTACACGCGGGGGCGCTTCCGGCTCGCCGGCGGTCTCTTTCTTGGCTTTCACTTGCGGTGCAGGTTGCGTCTGCTGTTTCTCTTCCTGAATGACTGTGACGTCGGGCAGTTCCGTCTCAGCGACGGCTTCTTGTGCCGAAGCAGGTGAAAATTGCGTGATAATGGCTGCGGATAGCGCGCTCACAGCAAGCGCGGCCAGCGCCGCACAGCGCCGTATGTCTTTGGACATGTCGGACAAACTCCAAAATAGCCGGAATTGCGGAGGCTGACCGGCAGCCCACCGCGCGAATGAAGACTATTCAGGAGTAGGAAGGTGGACCGCGGGAGCCCAGGATCGGCCCTGCGCGCACGGGAGGCAACGTGACGGCCAGAGGCGCCAAAAGTGGTGCGTCAGCCGCAAGGACCGGCTCGAACGTCACGATATCAAGTTGAGGCAGATTCAGCGCCGCCAGACCCGTGAAAGCGCAGGGTTGATCGTTGTGATTTGTGCCGGGCGCCGCTGGATGGGTCGTGCCTTGCGAGTCGACTTCGAGCGTCTTGCTGCCCGAAGCCGTACAGATGACAACCTTGAACGTGCCTTGCGATAGCGCGCGGAAATCCGGCATAAAGCCCAAGGGTACAAGTGCACGAAGAACAAATGACAGTAGAAGCAGGCGTATCACCCACTCCCCACCCCATCTGTCTTTGATGCCGCCCCTGAGGAGGCTCATTTTCTGCCCGCGCTTCAGCGTTAATGCGGCAACGGATAACGCACCTTCCACCGCATTTGCAAAAGGTCACAGGAAGCTAAGAGCATTGCGGATTGGCTATGTGTCAGCTTTGCAACAAATGGGAAGCCTAGTTTCCCATCCATTTTGCACCCGGCAAAGCAACGCTACTTCGCCAGCTCCGTTTCGATCTTGTTGAACATGTAGCCCCACTTGGCGGTCTGGGTTGTAACCAAAGCCGTCATGCGCGCGCGCAACTCCAGCATCAGCGCGCAATCCGGCTTCTTGGCGCTCGCGCCCTCTTGCCCCATGCTCGCAATGGCATCCAGCAGCTCTTGCGTCTGCTGCTCGAACACGGCGATCTTGTCGTCGCGCACGAAGGGCGCGGCCTCGCGCATGAATTGATCATGGCTCCAGCCGCGCTTTTCCTTCAGCAGGCGCAGCTTCTCCTGGAACGCAGGCCTGTTTTTGGCGTTGAGATCGCGCAGTGTGCTCGCCGCTTCCTCTACGACGGCCTCGAAATCGGCCTTACCGCATGGCGTTTCCTGTTCGCTGGCGGGCCGCGCCTCCTGCGGCTTGCCTTGGGCTCCTTGTTGCGGCCATGCTTCCTGAGAGCACGCGAGGGCCAAGAGCGGGGCCGCGCACAACGCCATGCGCCGCACACCCCCTCGTCTCAGCCATCCCCGCCTGTCGTCCTCTCTCCCCATGGGGCTAGTCGTACCGTGGCGGCGCCGTCACCGGCAAGCGCCCTAAAAGCCCTGCCCCCTTCTAAAGTCCGCTCACGCGCCCGTTCGCGTGCACCGCCGTAACACATGCGCCACGCGCACAACCTGCCGGCGCGGGGCACAAGTATCTAGAATGCCGAGCCGAACTTGTTGGAGCGCGGGAACCCTTTGGGCGCCATGCGGCCAGCCTGCGCACGCTCCCCGACCCATTCCTTCAGTTCGCTCCACGACAAGGAGAACTCCCGCCCCGCACTGTCGAGCCACGTCAAGCCGTCGGATTTCTTGAAGCAGCGCACATCGGACAATGCGCCGTCCTTGAAGCGCTGCAGGATCACGCCCTTGCCGCGCGACATCTCGTTCACCTCGTCGAGCTTGAAGACGAGCATCTTGCGGTTCTCGCCAATGGTCGCGACGTGATCGCCCTCGACCGGCACGCAGACCGCCGCCTCTTCCGGCTCGGACACGTTAAGGATCTGCTTGCCCTTGCGCGTGGACGCGACGACCTCCTCCTCCGGCACAATGAAGCCATAGCCCCCAGAGGAGGCAACCAGCAGCTTGCGCGCAGGATCGTGCGCGAAGATCTCCACGAAGTCGTGATTTTCTTCCATATCGACCATCAACCGCACCGGCTCGCCGTGACCACGCCCGCCCGGAAGCTGGCTCGCCTCGAGCGTGAAGAAGCGGCCGTTCGTTGCAAACAGAATGAGCTTGTCGGTGGTGTAGGCCTGCAGCGCGGTTTTCAACGCGTCGCCCTGCTTGAAATCGATCTTGGCCAGATCATCCTGATGGCCCTTCAGCGCGCGGATCCAACCCTTCTCCGACAGGATGACCGTGATCGGCTCCTTTTCGGCCAGCGCGGCATCGAGATCGACCTCGAAGTCGGGCGCATCGGCAAACGTGGTTCGCCGCCGACCCAGCACGGTTTTCTTGGAGTAGCGCTCGCGCGTCTGCTTGATTTCATCCGAGACGCGCTCCCATTGCAGCTCGTCCGACTTCAACAGCTGCTTGATCTCGCGCCGCTCCTTGGAAAGCTTGTCATGCTCGGCCTTGATCTCGATCTCTTCGAGCTTCGACAACGATCGCAAGCGCAGGTTCAGGATCGCATCGGCCTGAACGTCCGACAGCTTGAACTTCGCCATCAACCTAGCCTTCGGATCGTCCTCGTGGCGGACGATCCGGATGACCTCGTCGATGTTGAGGTAGGCGATCAGGTAGCCGTCGAGCACTTCCAGACGATGCTCGATCTTCTTCAGGCGGTGCTGGGAGCGGCGCACCAGAACCTCGATGCGATGCTCCAGCCATTGCGAGAGCACCTCGCGCAGCGACAGCACGTTCGGGATCTGTCCGCCCGACAGCACGTTCATATTGAGGCCGAAGCGGACTTCCAGCTCTGTTGAGCGGAACATGCTCTCCATCAGCAGCACGGGATCGACCGTGCGGCTCTTGGGCTCCAGGATAAGCCGGACTTCCTCCGCGCTTTCATCGCGCACGTCGCCAAGAAGCGGCAGCTTTTTTTCGGTGATCAGTTCGGCGATCTTCTCGATCAGTTTGGCCTTCTGAACCTGATAGGGAATCTCGGTGATAACGATCTGGTAGCCACCGCGGCCGGTGTCCTCCTTCGACCACTTGGCACGCAGGCGGAAGCCGCCGCGGCCGGTCTTGTAGGCCTCCAGAATGGCTTCGCGCGGCTCCACGATCACGCCGCCGGTCGGAAAGTCCGGGCCCGGGATCATCTCGACGAGCTTTTCGATCGTGGCGTTGGGGTGCTTGATGAGATGCAGCAGGCCCGCGCACAGCTCATCCACGTTGTGCGGCGGAATGTTGGTGGCCATGCCGACCGCGATCCCGGCCGAGCCGTTGGCGAGCAGGTTCGGAAAGGCCGCAGGCAGGACGACGGGCTCCTGCACGCGTCCGTCGTAGTTCGGCCGGAAGTCAACCGTGTCCTCGTCGATGCCTTCCAGGATGTCGGCGGCAACGTCCGTCATGCGCGCTTCGGTGTAGCGCTCGGCGGCCGGGTTATCGCCGTCGATGTTGCCGAAGTTGCCCTGGCCATCGACCAGCGGATAGCGCACGGCAAAATCCTGCGCGAGACGGGCGAGCGCGTCGTAGATCGCCTGGTTGCCGTGGGGATGGAAATCGCCCATCACCTCGCCCACGATCTTGGCACACTTCAGGTAGCTGCCGGTGGGATCGAGCCGCAATTCGCGCATGGCGTACAGGATGCGCCGGTGCACCGGTTTCAGCCCGTCGCGCACATCGGGCAGCGCGCGGTGCATGATGGTGGACAGGGCGTAAGCCAGATAGCGCTCTTCAAGCGCGGTCTTCAGCTCGATGCCTTCGATGGGGCCGGGGCCCGGCAGAATCGGTTTTTCGCTCATGGGAGCGCGTTTACCTTGCGCGCGCGCCCTGCTCAAGTTCCGCCTTGCCGCTCCCACACGAACTTTGAGCCCCTGCGGGGCCCGGGAGGGCGCTCCAGCGCTCCGCGTGGCCGATCCGCCACGTCCGGACCGGCAAACAAGCAAATAATGAGCTAACCGCGGCCGAGCCGTTCGGCCAGCCGCAGGCGAACCTCGGGCATGGCTTCTCCGCGCTGCGAGAGCACGCGCGTGTCGAGGAAGTAGCCCGTCAACGCCAAGCCGTCACGGATGTCATCGTTGCGCGCATGCGCGCCGCTGGAGCGCGCCAGGAATTGCGGAAGCGCGAGCAGCTTGTCCTTATAAGGCTCCCCCGCCGAAGCGGACACCGCGCGCCCGGATTTGGGCGAAACATAAGTCAGCTGATCGTTACCGCCTGTCGCGGCGCATTGGGTCAGGTCGAGGCCAAAGCCCAATTCCTCAAGAAGCGCCAGCTCCCATCGCACATACAGCGCCGGCCACACCGTGGCGTCGTCGAGAAATCCCAGGACGAACAGCGTCACTTCGTAAAGTGAAGGATGGGGATCACGCTCGGGAAGCAGGCGCGTCAGCGATGCCATGCTCGATAATCCGGCAAGCGCCAGAGGGTGCTCCATTGCATCGGCCGCGAAGGAGCGTGACAGCTCCAAGGACACGTGGCCGAGCTGATCGGCAAGGCGCGCCTTCCATGTGGCGTGGACCTGATTGCCCGTCTGCAGCACGGGCCGCAGCCTGCGCGATCGCCCTCCATGCACGAGCCCGAGATGGCGTCCGTGCCGGCGCGTGAACAACTCCGCCACCGCCGCCGTCTCACCATGAGGTCGCACAGAAAGTACGATTGCTTCGTCCGTCCATTGCATAGGTTGCGATGTACACCGGATTCGATGGCCGAGGCGATACCGCCGCGCCGTCTTGGCACATAAAGCTTAGAGCGACTGCCCTTTACGATCCTCGCCAGCGGGCTGCCGCTTCGGGTTCTGCTCGATGATGCACGGCTGTCCGAACGCGACGCAGGCGAACTGGCCCTGCTCCTTGAAGCATTTCAAGGTCTTTTGCGCGGCCAACCGCCAGGAGGTGAAGCCGTCGCCGAGCGTGGTCGCCTTGGCGCGCCACTGCGCGAGCGCCTGCGTCTTGGCCTCGCGTTCGCTCTGCGCGCGAACGATCTCGCTGGAGACCGGCGCATAGCACATGCGCACCGCGGCGTGCGCCGTCCCCGGCAACCCAATCGCGGCCAGCGCGAGGCTCAGCATACCAAAGCAGAAAATGGCCAGCTTCGCGCGCATGAAGACACCGGCTACTTGCTCTTGGGAAAATCAAGTCCCATCTCACGATAGCGCTCGGGGTCGCTGCCCCAGTTCTCGCGTACTTTCACGAAAAGGAACAGATGCACGGGGGCCTCGACGATCTCGCTCATCTCCTTACGGGATTCCATGGAGATCTTTTTCACCGTCGCGCCGCCCTTGCCGAGCACGATACTGCGCTGACTCTCGCGCTCGACATAGATGGTCTGCTCGATGCGGATCGCGCCGTCCTTGAGCTGCTTCCAGCTGTCGGTCTCCACGGTGATGGCATAAGGCAGCTCGTCGTGAAGCCAATGGTAAATGCGTTCGCGCGTGATCTCAGCGGCGAGCATGCGCAGCGGCAGGTCCGTGACATCGTCTTCCGAATAATGCCAAGGCCCCTCCGGCACGATGCGCGCGAGATAGCGGCGCAAATCATCGACACCGCGACCGTCGAGCGCGGAAATCATGAACACCTTGTCGAAGTCGGCATGCTTGGTGAGTTCGGCCGTCAACGCCAGCAGCCGCGCCTTGTCCTCGACGCGGTCCACCTTGTTCAGCACCGCGATCTTCAAGATGCGCTGGTCCTTGATGCGCGACAGGATATTGAGCGTGTCGTCGTCGAGCCCTTTGGCGGCATCGATGACGAGCAACACCGCGTCCGAGTCGCCCGCCCGCTGCCAGGCGGCGTCGACCATGGCGCGATCGAGCGTACGTTTGGGCTGGAAGATACCGGGCGTATCCGTCAGCACGAGCTGGCTTGCTCCCTCCATGACGATGCCGCGCACCGGCACGCGCGTCGTCTGCACCTTGTGCGAAACGATCGACACCTTGGTTCCGACCAGCGCGTTGACCAGAGTGGACTTGCCGGCGTTGGGGCTGCCCAGAATGGCGATGAAGCCGCAGCGCGGCGTTTGGCTGGCGGGTTCAGACATCGGCGTGCTTGCCCGGTACGCCTTCGCGCTTGAGGAGCGCGCGTGCTGCGGCCTGTTCGGCGATGCGCTTTGAGGCACCTTCGCCGCGCGCAGGCGCCTTGCCCGCTATCAAGACTTCGGCGGTGAAATGAGGCGCGTGATCGGGCCCCTGGCGCGCCACAACGGTATATTTCGGCAACGCGAACCCCTGCCCTTGTGCCCACTCCTGTAATAGGGATTTGGCATCCACTGTCACTTCGGGGACGTTATCGGACTGCTCCTGCCACAGCCTGTGCACCACCGCGCGCGCCTTGTCGAACCCCGCATCGAGAAAGACCGCACCGAGCACGGCCTCGACGGCATCCGCCAAAATGGTTGCCTTTTCCCGCCCGCCGCTATCGGCCTCGCTTTCCGACAAAATGAGATGCTGCCCCAGATCGATGCTGCGGGCAACGCGAGCGCAGGCTTCCCCGCGCACAAGGCGGTTATAGCGCCGGGCAAGCTCGCCCTCGGTGGCCTCCGGATGTTGCGCGCTCAAAACCTCCGCGATCGCCAAGCCCAGCACGCGGTCACCAACAAATTCCAGCCGTTCGTTATCGCCGCGGTCCGCCTTGCCACCCCGCACACTGGCATGCGTGAGCGCCCGCTCGATGAGACTGCTATCCTTGAAGCGGTGCCCGAGCTTCTTTTCCAGATCCTTGAACTTGCGCGGACGCAGCATGGCGCGGATCGACACCTCTAGCGCACGAGCTTGAAGAACCGGTTCCAGCGAATGTCAAACGGCCACCGCCACGGCGCATACCACCGGAACGCGTCAGGCTCATCGACCTTGGCGGAGAAGAAGATGATCTCGGCGCGGCCAATGAAATTCTCAAACGGCACATAGCCAACGCCACCCGGGCTCATGTCGCGGCTATCGGAGGAGTTGTCGCGATTGTCGCCCATCATGAAGTAGTGGCCTTCGGGAACCTCATAGACGTTCGTGTTGTCAAAGACGCCGTCGCGCTCGAAATCCAGAACATGGTAGGTCACGCCGTTTGGCAGCGTTTCTTCGTAGACGTCGGCGCTGACCATGGAAAAGCGCGAGCTTTCACGGCTGCGCACGGTGTCGACTTTCTTCTTAGGCACCGCAGTGCCGTTGATGTAGAGCATGCCGTCCTTCATCTGGATCTTGTCGCCCGGAAGGCCGATGACGCGCTTGATGTAGTCGGTCTCGTTGTCGGCAGGCTTGCGAAACACCGCCACGTCGCCACGCTTGGGCTCGGCAGAGAAAATGCGCCCCTCCGGAATGAGATCGGGAAGGATGCGGAACGTCGAGCACGCGCCGGTGAAGGGAATGCAAACCGTCGCCGTGCGCGGGAAAGAATATTTCGAATAGCCGTAGGAGAGCTTCGAGACGAACAAATAGTCGCCGATCAACAGGGTGTTCTTCATCGACCCGGAGGGAATATTGAAGGGCTGATAAAGGAAGACCCGCACGAACATCGCAATCGCCAGCGCCTCCGCGATGATGATCGCGGTCTCCAGCCAGCTTGAACGTTCAGATCTTGCCACGACGCTCATCCCATGCTCCCAAAGAACGCCTGAAACGGCGCGAGCCGGGGCGTGGTTTTGACCCGCCCGCTATAGCGAGTTTGACCGAACCGTGCAATCTGAACGACCGTTTCTCACGCATGCTCTAGCAAAATCAGTGCATTCGTATTGCTGGTTGAGAGGCTTGGTCTCTCCCGCCGCACCTTGGCCTGAGCCGCCTCAAAGCGCGGACTCCTTATCGGGCAAGGCGGACACGATCACGACCGCTTCGGCAATAGGGTATTCATCGGTCAGCGTCACATCGATGCGTGCGCTGTAGCCCGGTGGAATGAGGCTTTCGAGGCGCTTGGCTGCACCCCTGGCAAGCGCGAGGGTCGGCCGGCCCGACGGCGAATTCACAATACCGATATCCTTCATGTGCACGCCGGAGCGAAAACCTGTGCCTAACGCCTTGGACAATGCTTCCTTGGCGGCGAACCGCTTGGCCAACGTGCGCGCGGGATGCGCCCGCCCATACGCCTTGCGCCGCTCCTCGTCGGTGAACACCTTGTCCAGGAACCGCTCACCGAACCGTTCGAGCATCTTTTCGATGCGGCGGATGTCGCAGACGTCGTTGCCGATGCCGATGATCATGCCGCACCACCTGCGCTGGCCATGACTACTGCCGGATGCTGACGAGCTTCATCCATCAGGGCGCGCATGCGGCGCACGGCGGCAGGCAGACCGCCGAAGATCGCCTCGCCGATGATGAAATGGCCGATGTTGAGTTCCACGATCTCAGGAAGCCGGGCAATCGGCTGCACGGTGTTGTAGGTCAGGCCATGGCCGGCATGCACTTCCAGGCCGGCGGCGTGAGCGGCCCGTGCCCCCGCAGCGTGCCGGGCAAGCTCGCCGGCAAGCCCTGCTGCATCATTGTCGAGCGCCATGTGGCAGTAGCGCCCGGTATGCAACTCCACGATGTCGGCGCCAACCGCCGCGCTCGCTTCGATGGCCTGAAGATCTGGCTCTATGAACAACGACACGCGAATACCCGCACCTTTGAGCTTCGCGACGAACGGCTTCAGCGTTTCCCGCTGGCCCACGACATCAAGCCCGCCTTCCGTCGTGCGCTCTTCGCGCCGCTCGGGAACCAGACAGCAGGCGTTGGGCACATGCCGCAAGGCGATGGCGAGCATCTCGGCCGTTGCAGCCATTTCCAGGTTCAGCGGACGCGTCAGCTCGTTTTTGAGCCGCGTAATGTCTTCGTCCGAGATATGGCGGCGATCTTCACGCAGATGAGCCGTAATGCCATCGGCGCCGCCGTCGATGGCAAGGTGAGCCGCCCGCAGCGGATCGGGATGACGCCCGCCCCGCGCGTTTCGCAAGGTGGCGACATGGTCAATGTTCACGCCGAGGCGCAGGGGGGAAATTACAGGACGCGAACGCATGCTTTCAGGCTCTCAGATTCTAACGTCCCCAGGGCGATGCTAAACCGAAAACCGATCAAGTTCCCTCATCCCCTACTGTGTCTACGATCCTTGCCTCGCGTTACCTGCTGGCGTCCTGGCCATGAATTACCGTCGGGACGCGGGTGCGATAGGTGACGTCTGGCTAAAGAGCAAGCAGGCATTACACACCGAGCACGAACTGCCGGCGGTTCTGAAATTGCCTTACGGCCCTGCGGGTAGGATAGTAGCTGAGCGCGGCGGCGAGCAAGCCGACAAGCAGGCTCCCCATCACCATGGGCAGGACATGCGGCCGAAGCGTCGTTGCAGCGGCGTCGAGCGCAACCGGATTAGGATCTGCTGCTGCGGCTGCAAGCACGGCGGCGCTGTGACTCACGTGCTCGGCCGAGACCGCCGGGTCAAGGCCCAAGATCCACGCGCCCGTCAGGTATGAGGCAGCCCAGATGGCTGGCCAGCTCAACGGATTTCCTGCGAACGTGCCGAGCACGGCGGCTGGAATATTGACGCGCAGGACAAAAGCAAGCGCGACCGCGAGCAAAATCTGCAACCCCAGAAACGGTGTGAAGGCAGCAAAAACGCCAGCCGCACAGCCCAGCGCAATCTCGTGCGGCGTCGCATGCAGCCGCATCAAGCGCCGCCACGTATAGGCAAGCCTCCGTCGCAAAAGCGCAACGCGCGGTCTTGTCACCGGCCAGGCAGGCGGCGATGCGTGTTTGGCCATATCTGGTCGGTCGTCGTGCAAGTGAGCAATTTCCTTGCGGCACACGAAGCCGGCCGCAGCCGCCACGCGCACCCTTCCCCCTTCGTACTATAGCTTATTCAAACAGCCGTTCCACCTTGGAAACGATCGGTTTGGCGCGTAATCCGGCAATGATTCTATTGAGGTGAACAAGGTCAAAGACCTCGATCAGAATGCTCAATTCAGTGAAATCAGCCGCCTTCCGCACCATCTTAAGATTCTCAATATTACCTCCCGTCGTGCCGATCACTGCGGCAATTTCCGCCAGCGACCCAGGAGCGTTAACGGCCGTCACCGACAAATGGGCGGGAAAGCGCTCCGGACGCGCGGGGTCCACATCCCACGTCACGTCGATCCAACCCTCGTGCTCGAATTCCTTAAGGCGCGGGGAATGGATCTGGAAAATCCGGATGCCCACGCCCGGGCTCAGCACACCGACGATGCGATCGCCAGGAACAGCACCGCCCGGCTCGAACTGCACGGGGACATTCTCGCTGCCGCCCGCCGAGAGAACTCTCATGGCGTCGTGTTCTCCCGCCCGGAACTTGAGGCTCATGACCTTATCGATGTTGAACCAGCCGTCCTCCCCCTTGGCGCGGCCGAATTTGCGCGTTGGCTTGTAGCTCTCCTCGCCATTTCCCATGGCCGGAATGAGATGCTTCAGGGCCTCATCCAACGCGCCCTCGTTGCGTCCCGCCGCGGCCAGAGCATCATCGAGTGTCTTGGCGTTGAGCTTGGGCAGGACCGCTTTCAACTTGTCGTCCGAGTAGGTCAGTTTGGCGTTCGCCATCGCGGCGACCAGCAGTTGGCGCCCGAGCGCGACATAGCGTTTGCGCTGCGCCTCGCGCGCGGCGCGCCGGATAGCGGCGCGGGCACGCCCGGTCACGGCGAACGCCTCCCATTGGGCAGGGCGCACATGGGTCTTGGACGTTTCGATCACGACCTCGTCGCCGTTGCGTAGGCGCGTGTCGATCGGCACATGGCGGCCGTTGATGAACGCGGCGACGGCCTCGTTGCCGATATCGGTATGCACGGCGTACGCGAAATCGAGCGGCGTCGCTCCGCGCGGCAGCGCGATCAGGCGGCCCTTAGGCGTGAAGCAGAACACCTGGTCGTGGAACAATTCGAGCTTCGTGTGCTCCAGAAACTCCTCCGGGTTGTCCGCCTGAAGTACCGTTTTGATCATGGCGCGCAGATGGCCGTATGGCCCGTAGTCGTCAACGGGAACGGTTCCGTCCTGGCCGTTTGCGCGCTTGCTGCCCGCGGCCGTCCGGACCGCCTCTTTGTAGAGAGCGTGCGCGGCAATGCCGAGCTCGGCCACGCGGTGCATCTCACGGGTGCGGATCTGCAGCTCGACGCGCTGATGGCTGGGACCGTAAACCGTTGTGTGGATCGATTGATAGTTGTTGCGCTTGGGCGCGGAGATATAGTCCTTGAAGCGGCCCGGCACAGTGCTCCAGGTCGTGTGCACGATGCCAAGAGCCCGGTAGCAATCGTCGATCGACTCGACGATCACGCGAAACGCGAAAATGTCCGACAGCTGCTCCAGGCTGATCTGCTTGTGCTCCATCTTGCTCCAGATGGAGTAGGGTTTCTTCTCCCGGCCCGCCGTTTCGGCCTTGATCCCCGCGTCCGCGAACTTGCGGGCGAGGGCTTGGCGAATCTCCTCCACCAAACCCTTGTTGCGCGCGCGCAAGTCGTCGAGCTTCTCCCTCACCGCCTCATAAGCATCCGGGTGCAGCCAACGGAAGGCGTGATCCTCCAGTTCCTCGCGCAGCGTCTGCATGCCCATGAGGCCGGCGAGCGGCGCATAGATGTCGAGTGTCTCCTCGGAATTGCGCTGGCGGCTTTCGGGCTTCATGTGCTCCAGCGTGCGCATGTTGTGAAGCCGGTCCGCAAGCTTGACCAGCAGCACGCGGATGTCGCTGGAAATGGCGATCAGGAGTTTGCGGAAGTTCTCCGCCTGCTCGGCTTTCTTTGAGACGAGATCGAGCCGCTTGATCTTGGTGAGGCCGTCCACGAGCCCGCCGATCTCGGGCCCGAACATCTGGTCGATTTCGGCGCGCGTTGCGTCCGTATCCTCGATCACGTCGTGCAGCAGCGCGGTCGCGACGGTTGCGTCGTCGAGTTTCAGCTCGGTCAGGATAGCGGCAACTTCGAGGGGGTGAGAGAAATACGGCGCGCCAGAAGCCCGCTTCTGGTTACCGTGGGCCTTCATGGCATAGACATAGGCGCGGTTGAGCAGCGCTTCATCCGCCTTGGGATCATATTTGAGAACTCGCTCGACGAGTTCGTATTGCCGCATCATTGCCGGCCGCTCTCCTTGGAAGCGGACCTAGAGCCTAACCGATTGCCCGGCATAAACGAAAGGGCGCGGAAGTCGCGCCCTTTCGATAATTCTCTCACGACCGCGCTCGTCCGTTTTACCGGCCGCGATCGCGGGGATCGCGGTCACGTTCGCGCGGGCCGCTGCCCGAGCCGATGTTGGCCGACGGCTCCAATGGCGTCATACTTTCCAGGCCGCGCAGCAGCTGCTCTTCGGTCATCACGTCGACCTGGGTGTCGCTCGAGGTGTCGTCACGGCCCAGCATCGGTCCGCGCCTCTCGGCAGGCAGCAGGGGTGCGGCCACCGCTTCGGGCTCATCGACCTCGGTGTTCTTCTGGATCGAGTTGATGAGGCCTTCCTTCATGTCGTCGGGCGAAATGGTGCGCTCGGCGATCTCGCGGAGCGCGATGACCGGGTTCTTGTCATCGTCCGGCTGGATTGTGATGGAGCTGCCGTTGGCAATGGATCGGGCGCGATGGGCGGCCAGGAGAACGAGTTCGAAACGGTTGGGAATCTTGTCGACGCAATCTTCGACGGTGACGCGTGCCATGGCGTGTCATCCTTACAGTTGAGGGGGCTTGCCCTTGAGGGTGTAGTGCGCCGGAATGCCGGCCCCTATCCACCCGACTTTCTGACGCAAAAAAGCGCCGACATGCGATCTTTCGACCGCGCGGCGTTAAACTCCAGATCTTGTCAGGCGATCTTATCGCACGCGAGAGGTGCTTTGGCAAGGACCGGCATGATGCTTCAAAAATGCGGGTTATGCTGACTAAGTCCTTGAACTGGTGGCAATTTGCCAATTTTATCAGAAATTTATGTCGCTTGACACAATTCTGTTATGTCGCTGGAGGGGTTCTCTCGGTATATCTTGAGACGCATAAATAGTTCTGACGGATTTTGACTCTCGTGCCGCCGGCCGGGTGAGGGAGCCTGTCAAAGTCAGGGACCGCATTGGGGCTGGTCCTTTTCAAACGCGCCACCTGACCATAGGTATGGTTCATGCACTTCTATAGCTCCGAGCGCATCGCGCTCTTTATTGACGGCGCCAATCTTTACGCGACGGCGAAATCCCTCGGTTTCGATATCGACTACAAGCGCCTTCTCGCTTTCTTTCGCAGCAAAGGCCAACTCGTGCGCGCGCTGTATTACACAGCGCTTGCCGAGGAGCAGGAGTATTCATCGATCCGTCCCTTGATCGACTGGCTCGACTATAATGGTTTCACTATGGTCACCAAGCCGACCAAGGAATTCACCGACAGCACCGGCCGCCGCAAGGTCAAGGGCAACATGGACATCGAACTGGCGGTGGATGCCATGCGCTTGTCCGATGCTCTCGATCACATCGTTCTGTTCTCCGGAGATGGCGATTTTCGTTCGCTCGTCAGCGCGCTTCAGCAGAAGGGCAAACGCGTTTCCATCGTTTCCACGCTGCAGACCCAACCTCCCATGGTCGCCGACGAATTACGCCGCCAAGCCGACCAGTTCATCGATCTTGCGGATCTTGAGACGCAGATCTGCCGTGATCCGGGCGGCCGTCCCCAGCGCGACATGCGCACCCCTCCGCCGCGAGGCAACCATGGGATGCGCGAGAGTTTCCACGATGACGACCTCTCCGAAGAGGTCTGATTTCACTGCCCACTCCCCCCGTGGGACTGACGTCGCGGTCCGAAAGGATCGCGGCGTTGTTTTATTGGTGACAAGCTTGCGTGCCCGCGCCTGTCACGTCGTCTTTGTGCGGGAGCGTCCTGTGGGGTAGACACATGCCGTGCTGCATCCATCGCAACCGCTGCATTCGACATCTGTCTCGACAATGAACCGCACGCCCGAACGCCGCTCAGCCGCTGATCCCACCCGCCTGTCAGTGCAGGGCGCACCAGCGGAAGCGCCCGCTGAATGTCCGTTGTGCCCGCGCTTGGTTGCCTATCGGGCGGCAAACGCCAAAGCCGAACCATCATGGTTCAATGGCGCGGTGCCGTCCTTTGGCGACCAGAATGCGCGACTGCTCGTCGTCGGGCTTGCACCGGGGCGATCAGGCGCGAACCGCACAGGACGCCCCTTCACCGGCGACTACGCCGGCGAGTTGCTCTATCAAACGCTGTTGGAGTTTGGCTTTGCGCAAGGCATTTACAAAGCAGACCCCCACGACGGCCTGGAATTACGCGACGCCATGATCACCAACGCGGTGCGCTGCGCCCCGCCGGAAAACAAGCCGACGCCAGCCGAAATTGCAACGTGCCGTGCGTACTTCTCCGCACGGCTCTCCGCTCTGCCGCGCCTCACCGTGCTGCTGGCTTTGGGGCGCATCGCCCACGACCAGACGCTTGCCGCCTTGGGCTTGAGAAAGGCGCACTACCCCTTCGCTCACGGCGCGCGCCATCCCCTTGAGGGCGGGCGCGCGCTCTACGACAGCTTCCATTGCTCGCGTTACAACACCAACACCGGGCGCCTGACCGCGGATATGTTCCGGTCAGTTTTTGCCGCGATCCGGCGTGAGATCGACGCGGCCAAGAGCTAGACGGGTTTCTGCTGGGGTCCCGGGCCGGCGCTGCAGCCGGATTCATCCGGTCTCGCTTGCCTGGGATGACAAGATTGGCGTGCGCGGGCCTGGAATAACAGTACCCACAACGACGGCCTGCTTAGCCCGACAGTTCCGCCAGCAACGCCGCGGCGTGCGTGCCGGGTGGATGCACGGGGTAGATGCAGCGGTAGATCACGCCATCGCGCACCACCAGCGTCAGGCGCTTCAGATACGTCGCGCCCCCGGTTTCAAAACGCGGCAGTTCGAGCGCATCGGCGAACGCCAGGTGCTCGTCGCTCAACAACAGATAGGGCAGCCCTGTACGCATGGCGAAGGCGCGTTGCGCCACACTCGTCTGCGCACTTACCCCGAAGATCTCGTAACCGCGCACCTGGAAGGCCGCGTAGCAATCGCGAAAACCTTCCGCTTCCGGCGTCGAGCCGTGGGCTCCCGGGATTTCATCCCAAGAGGGCGGATTTGGTTCGCCCGGTGTCCCGGTGAAGGGATAGACAAAGATGATCGCACGTTCCTGATAGCGCGCGAGATTGACAGGCGCACCGCGCGTCGCAACAAGCGCCACATCAGGAAGCCGCGTGCCGGGAATGATGTGCCTTGCCGCGCCATCGTCCTGAGGTACAGGCGACTTGGTCACTTTGGATTCTGTCTTAGCCACGCGAGAACCTCGATGACATTCTATCATCCTCCGGCACGGGGAGTGCCGACCAGTTGACCACATGCAGGTTTGGCTCGGATGCCGCCATCAGCCCTTCTCTCGCATTAACCGCGCCCTCTGGCGATCCCAGTCTCGCTTGGCGGCATCTTCGCGCTTGTCGTGCAGCTTCTTGCCTTCGGCCAAGCCGATCTTGAGCTTGGCGATACCCTTGGCGTTGAAATAAAGCTCCAGAGGCACCAGCGTCATGCCTTTGCGCTCGATGGCGAGCTTCATCTTCTTGAGCTCGCCTGCATGCAGCAAGAGTTTGCGTTTGCGCCGGGGCTCATGCTGGAACAGTGCAGCGCCCTTGTATTCGGCGATGTACGCGTTGATGAGCCACAGCCCGCCGTCCTCGAAGGAGGCGTAACTCTCGGTGATGTTCGACTGTCCCACGCGCAGAGACTTCACCTCCGAACCCAGCAGCGCGACGCCCGCCTCCCAGCTATCGGTGATGAAGTATTCGTGGCGCGCCTTGCGGTTTTCGGCAACGAGCGTCGATCCGTCGTCTCTTTTGGAGGCCATTTAGGTGTTGTTGCTCCAGAACTCCGGCCGTCGTGTTCCGCCACAGACGGACTGACGGTTATTCGGCCGCCTTTGCCTCGACAAGGCCGAGATCCTTCAAGACTGTGTCGATCGCCTTCTTGCTCTGCTCCGACAGCGGCACCATGGGAAGCCGCATCTCCGCCGTGCACAAGCCGAGCCTGGAAACGGCATACTTTGCAGGAGCCGGGTTGGTTTCACAGAACATGATCTCAAACAAGGGCATCAGCCGGTCCTGCATCGCAAGACCTGTCTTGAAATCGCCCTTGAGCAGCGCGCTCTGCATTTGCGAGACAAGCCGCGGGGCAACGTTGGAGGCAACCGAGATCACGCCGCGGCCGCCGTGCGCCATGAAGCCAAGCGCGGTCCCATCCTCGCCCGAGAGCTGGCAGAACTTCTCCCCGCACGCTGCACGTTGCTGGGAGGGCCGCGCGAGATTGGCGGTCGCGTCCTTCACGCCTGCCACGTTCTTCAACTCCTTCGCGCAGCGCGCCATGGTGCCGACCGACATGTCGACCACGGACCGGCCGGGGATGTTGTAGATGTAGATTGGGATGTTGATCGCGTCGTTGATGGCCTTGAAGTGCTGAAACAGCCCTTCCTGGTTCGGCTTATTGTAATACGGCGTGACGATGAGCACCGCGTCGGCACCGATCTTTTCGGCATATTGCGACAGCTCAATGGCCTCGTCCGTCGAGTTCGATCCGGTCCCCGCCATGACGGGCACCCGCTTCCTGGCGGTCTCGACACAGATCTCGATGACCCGCTTGTGCTCGTCGTAATCGAGCGTCGGGCTCTCGCCCGTCGTGCCGACGGGAACCAGTCCGTGGATACCCTCCGCAATTTGCCAATCGACAATTCGGGCAAATGCGGCTTCATCGAGTGCGCCGTTTCTGAAAGGCGTGATGAGCGCCGTGAGGGATCCTTGAAACATGGTCGAACCTTGCGTGTTTCGCGCGGGCATGCCGGCGGTGTATCAGTCTTCCCGGATTGCGCATTTGACCGCCGTGGTGAAGCGTGGCCTGCGGGCCATGGTCTTGCCGCAGGTGGCTTGTAACCAAATCGTCCAAAGCGCTTGCGCCAGCCCGCTGCACGCCGCTTAATGGTGCTTAAGAGGTGCAGGATGGACCGGAGAATTCGACGCGACATTAGGCGCTACGCTTGCGCGCTGCAAGCTGGCCCATGCCGCAGGCCTAACGCACCCGCGCAGAGCGCTGTCTGGCCCTTTCGGCCACAAAATAATGTTGTGCATAGGATAGCCTGGAGCTTTGCCGGAGGGCTTCTCCTCATGGCCACTCTGGCGGCACATCCTGGCTTTGCCGCAAGCGCCGGGCAAGCGGTGGCTGCGGTTACGCCGGCAGCCAGGGAAATTCCTGCCCCCGTAAGGCTCAAAGAGGAAGCCGCACACATTGCCGCACTCGATGCAGCATTGGCCCCGGTGCGCGCCTACACGCCCTCGGTCGAGGACGCCACCCGAATCAAGGAAGCGGTGTCCGCCGTCGCCAAGGCCAACATGGTCCGCTTCATCGAGCTCAAGGCCGAGATCACTGATCCGGTCGCTTTGAAGCTGCTCGACTGGGTTCGCCTGCGCTACGGCTACGGAGAGCCCGCCGAATATCGCGCATTCCTCAAAGCCAATCCGCTGTGGCCCGAACGCAGCCTGCTGACCCAGCGCATGGAGGAGCAGCTCTTCACCCAAGGCGGCAGCGCGGCCTCCATTAAGCAGTTTTTCAAGGATGCAGAACCGGAAACCGGACTTGGGCTTGCCGCGCTTGCGTCGGCTTACCTTGCGGAAGCAAACAAGGATGAAGCCCGCAAACTCGCCGCGAAGGCGTGGCGCGCGTACTCGATTCCTTCGACGCTCGAAACAGGTTTTCTCCAGCGGTTTTCAGACCTGCTGACGCAGAAAGATCACAAGTGGCGCTTCGACTGGCTGACAACCGACGATGTCCGTTGGGCGGACAATCGCCAGGATCGCGCCGCGTTCGCAAAGCGCGTCATTCCGTTGTTAAGCGAGCCAGAACGCGCAAAGGCGATCGCGCGACTTGCCGTGTTCAACAAAGCGGCCAACGCCAAGACCCTCATGGCCGCGCTACCGGCTGACCCCGATGACACGGGGCTTGCCTACCATCGCGCGCAGCTGCTGCGCAAAGCCGGGAAGACCGAGGAAGCCGCCAAGATCATCATGGCGTTCGAGCCCGATCCTGAGAAGATCCCCCAGATCGACGAATGGTGGGCCGAACGTCGCCAGCTCGCCTATAGCGCGCTTAAGGACAACAAATATCAGCTTGCCTACCAACTCACGAAGGATGCCGGCCCCTTGAGCGTCAACCCGCTCAAAGAGCAGACCTTCATGGCCGGCTGGATCGCATTTCGTTATCTGAACAAACCAGAGCTGGCCGTCAGGCACTTTGAAGCTATGGCCAAGGCTGCCGATGGTCCGCTGAGCCGGGCCAAGGCCGCGTATTGG
>WBZN01000689.1_pt1 | contig 23812 bp, 23 predicted proteins | sample 5204281 | NCBI WGS metagenome assembly WBZN01 (sample SAMN12344347, study PRJNA552823) | activated sludge metagenome | biome: Activated sludge suspended growth; feature: Nitrification reactor; material: Wastewater; isolation source: activated sludge from nitrification reactor of wastewater... | reverse complement strand
AGCGCCTGAATCACGATAAAGCCCTCCTTTGTCAGCATCCGTCCCTCCTCCCATGGTAGCCATGACTCGAGGGACATTGTGGTCGCTGTGAAGGGGACTTCCTAGATCGGTGTTCAGAAGACTTCTATCATCGGTGCTGACAGCCATCACCACCTTCGTCCCGGTGAGCGTAAAATCCGGTTCGATTAATGGACTGTGACGACTCCAGTTATACACGACGGTGAGTGCGCGAAACCGCCGACCATCCAGTAACGTGTCCGCCACAAAATCCATGATCCACCGTTCATTCATGTGGGTTGGGCGCGGGGGCACCACCCGCACATGGCTTGCCCGTTTTCGACGGCGGATGAACCGCACGCTCAGCCCTTCTTCCCGGTAGATCCGGCGCACCCGCTTCCGATTCACCATCCAGCCTTAGCGTCGCAGCATGACGTGCAGGCGGAGATAGCCAAAGCGCGGGCGGGCTTGGGCCAGTTCCCGCAGCCGCATGCGAATGGCCGTATCGTCCCGCCCATGGTGTCGGTAGTACCACGACGCCCGATTCAACCTCAGCAGCCCACACGCTCGCCGCACGCCGATTGCGAATTGAGCGGTGACGGTCCGCACGAGCGCACGTTTGCGCGTGGGCTTTAGGGCTTTTTTGCGAGCACCTCTTGCAGGATCACCTTATCCAACGTCAAATCGGCCACGAGCTGCTTGAGTCGGCTGTTCTCTTCCTCTAGTTGTCGCAACCGCCGAATCTCGGCCATGGCCATTTGGCCGTATCGTTTCGCCAGACGTAGTACGTCGCCGCGCTGATCCCGAGCTTGCGCGTCACCTCCAGGACCGGGGCCCCTGCGTCAATTTGCCGCAAGGCCGTCGCGATCTGCTCTTCGGAGAACTTGCTCTTCTTCATGACTGCCCTCCTGGGTTGGAGGGCTACAGGCTAGCCGATTTTTCTAGTTTTGGCTAGAACCTATCTCAAAATGGTTGTGTCGATGAAAGAAGTGTCTAGAATGCGCCCGCATGCTGCGATTGCGCGACGACCAATGGGAACGGATTCGGGAACATTTTCCTGAGGAACACATCCCAGAAGGCCGTCCTGGCCGCAAACCGGTGCCGGCACGAACGGTGCGTCGCCGATTTCAACAGTGGTGCGAACGCGCGGTGCTGCGCGACATCCTCACCCAGTTGGCCAATGCGTTGCGCGAGGAAGGCGCGATCGACGAGCGCGAGAGCTTCATCGATGCGACGTTTGCCGCGGCGAAGGGCGGCGGCGAGGGCATCGGCCCAACCCGCCGGGGCAAAGGCGTGAAGATCCTTGCGATTGTCGATCGCCATGGCCTGCCACTCTCCGTGAGTACCCATGCGGCCAATCATCATGAAGTCACGTTGGTGCAACTCAGTTTCGATTTCTACATGCTCGAGGCCAAGCCGGAACATCTCATTGGCGACCGCGCCTACGACAGCGATGGCCTCGATGACGACCTCAAGCAGGACGGCGTCAACATGATCGCGCCGCACCGATCCACGCGGAAGCTGAAGACCCAAGATGGCCGTCATCTGCGACGCTACCAACGCCGTTGGCTCGTTGAACGGTTCTTTGCGTGGCTCCAATGGAAGCGGCGCTTGCTGATCCGCTGGGAGTACTACGCCACCAACTTTCTGGGTTTTGTGCAGCTCGCATCCATCACCATGCTGCTCAAGCAATTTTGAGATAGGTTCAAGTCTCGTTTTTCGGGAGGACGTCGGGTGACAATTGTGCCAGAACGTTCTCCTGCTGACTGTCTCGATCTATGGGGAGCTTACAGTAATACCCAACCAATCTGCCCGTGTCTCGATTTGACACAGGCATGACTGCAGATTGTCCATGAATCTTTTTAGGTACACCTAAGTATCTAGCTGGATACAGTTTTCCTGCTCTACGTAGTCGATGTTATAACTATAAAATGTAAGTAAAAAATTATATGTAGTTAAAATACGATAACTTATGGCCAAAATGGTTGCGTGGGCGAGCGTCAAGGAACAATTCGTGCTTGCCTTCCTCTGGCGAGCGATCAATGTGCCTCCATGATCTGCCTCGCTAACCAAGAGGACACGGATGAAGTCTCGCATGCGGCGTCGGGCATTGCACAGAATGGATCTATTGCTGAACAATCCAGCATCTGCGTTTTCCGAAATGCGGACTAACATATGAAAACAAATGGATAATCACTGTTTTCTGCTGCTTAATCTTGATGCTTCAGGTTGCACTCACAATTCCACCGAATTAGCATCTATTCTCCGCAATCATCAATGGCCCTGGCATGTTGAGCTACACATCAAAGACCTACCGTTTAATGACTCGAACGTGTCTCCGTCTCTCATTTTCTTCTGTACGCAAACACTATCCCAGCATAAGCAATTCGTTGGCATCCTTAGGAACACCTGGAAGGCAACTCCCCTGATAAGCGTATGGTGCACGAACTATGATCTGGTAGAGGATCTAAACAGTACTGCCTGGGATGATGTAGATGAGTATTTAGTTTGTCCTTTCAGAGAAGTGGACCTCATTCCTCGGATCAAACGTGTCCTTCGGTGCACCGCAGACGCATTCAGTACCAATGATCCAATCTGCCGACAAGACAAAGCTATCCACTATGGAACGCTCGTGGGCCAAAGTCCCTGTTTTCTTAAAGCAGTAACACAAATTCCATCATTGGCGGCGACCGATGCGACCGTCCTAGTTCAAGGAGAGACTGGAACCGGAAAAGAATTGTTTGCACGTGCCATTCATGAACAGAGTCGCCGCAAGGAACGTGCGTTTGTTCCAGTGAATTGCGGAGCTCTACCTGATCATTTGGTCGAGAATGAATTGTTTGGGCATGTTAAGGGAGCATATACAAGTGCGGATACCCCCCAGCGCGGGCTTGTGGCCGAAGCTGACGGTGGAACTCTGTTTCTTGACGAAGTCGACACCCTTTCTCCTCCTGCACAAGTAAAGCTCCTCCGGTTCTTGCAAGATAAACAGTACAGACCTCTAGGATCATCAAAAAGTTATTATGGCGACGTGCGAGTTATTGCCGCCACAAATACCAATCTGACGAAACATGTTGTCGTCCAACGTTTTCGCCAAGACCTCTTCTATCGACTTAATATTCTCTCTCTCAACATTCCCCCTTTAAGAGAACGGATCGAGGATATTCCACTGCTCGCCAACTACCTTTTGGAAGTACACCAGCGAACAGGGCCCGCGGGACAATTGCGATTCTCAACCGAGTCCATACAGAAGTTGCTCGGCTATCATTGGCCTGGAAATGTGCGGGAAATGGAAGGTATCGTCCAAAAAGCATCGTTTCTAGCAAGGAATTGTATACTGGGGCCTGAAACCATTGATCTATCTGTGGAGACCCCTCACACATATTCCCATGGCTACTCAACCATGCGTGACGCGAAATTCGCGGCTGTACGGGACTTTGAACAAGCTTACCTTGCAAAGCTTCTCGGGACAGCGCAAGGAAATGTCACGCATGCTGCTCGTCTGGCAGGGAAAGACCGACGGGCATTTCAGCGCTTACTTCAGAAGCACCACCTCGACCGAAGCCAGTTCTCATCCGATCACTCACCTTCCCATACTCCGTACTAGGGAAAGTCTGAATAATTCTGCTTTCTACTAAGTCGCTTTTCCCAGCGCTGGAGATCTGACTGGTTTCGGCTTAAAGCAGAAACTAATCAGACCTTCCCTTGGATTTCTTTCAATTTTAATCAATTCACCGAGTGCGACAAGATTGTCGCACTGGAAGATTTGGGAACCGCACCTTCATTTTTCACAAACAATTCATGGCCATAGATTTATTATGCCCAAGAGTACTGCGGCCCTCTCTGCCGCACTTCGAAATCTTTCCATCACCATGCACTGCAAAATCTTTAGGCTTTTGATACTGCCGCGCTTGGCATTCTCGTTGCTCCCATAGCGGCATATGCAGTTTTCCCCACTGCCAAGAGATTTCAGCACAACGCCGTAAGACGAAGGAGCCAGCTATGGAAGAACCCACTCAAGGAAAACAGAAACCCACAGATGGATCCTGTCAACCTGGAGGCAGCGGGAAAGCCGATCCATGTAACCCCAAAGACATCATCGAAGAACTCACTACCAAGTCTGTGAAACTTGAGCAGGAGAAGACTCGTTCAGAAAAACAGAAACAAGCCGTAGACGAAGATAAGGCTGCCATCGAATTAAAAGCGAACATGCTCTCTAAGGCCGAAGATGCCTACAAGCAAGAAGCATCTAATAAAGAAAGAGAAAAACAGGAATTTCGATGCTACTGGGAATCACTCAATAGAGTCATTGAACATACTATTAGCGATCACCGCAGACGTCTTGAGGACTTCATTCGAGCTAATGAGGATGAGCTGAAAGCCTGTAAAGACGAAGTTAAATCACGGCAAGAGACTAAAGATCAAGCCAAGGCAGAACTCGACGCTGCGAAAAAGGACCTTGAGTTAAAAACAGTTGCTTACAAAAAAGTAGTAGCCTCGTCTGAAGATATAACAAGCAAACTGAGCAGCTTGTCCACCCTGAAGACTTCAATCACTCAAGAGAACGCAAATAATCATCTCTGCACTGTTTACTTCCTCCTCCGAGAGCTCGACAGTGCATTGAATGACCTGAACATCCAAAACATCACAGAATTCCACATTTCTCTGTATAAAGCATTTTGAGAATGGGTTGAAGCGAAGCAACAAGTCCGGGACACACAATGGAATTTCGACAAGAGTGAGGCTGAATTGTCCGCAACGCAAACGGACTGTGCAAACAAGCAAAACAATTTCCAAACCGAAATGATTGCGAAGCTCAATACCTGGAACTGCGCGCCCTGCCAAGACAAATCCAAAACACAGCCCTGCTAGAACAGCGCCAAGGAGTTACGGACTGTCGTGAGCGAATATACGGTTCTTGCGGAAGTTGGAGAGTCATTGATGCAAGCCCTGTGGGAAGAAATCCAACAGGACCCGCAGGTGAGCGTCCTCATCGACAATGAGAACCGAATATCATTGGAATCACCATTTGACCTCCGCGACAACGACGCCGTTCGCCTTTCCATCTATCTGTATCGCGTCGTCGAGGACCCTAACACTAAAAACCGTTTCCCGGTACCTGGAAATGGAGGCGCTGTTCGAAAGCCTCCTTTGACGTTGGATCTTCATTATCTCGTCACACCAATGGTAGGCGCTCCGCGTGAACAGCAGATTTTACTGGGGAAAGTGATGCAAGTGTTATATGACCGCGCCATTCTCGAAGGGAATGACCTCGCCGGGTCGCTTGCTACGGTCAATGAACCGCTTCGCATCATCCTCAACTCGGTATCGCTTGAGGAGACCGCCCGGGTCTGGCAAGCCATGGAAATGAGTTATCGCCTGTCCGTCTGTTACATGGCACGTGTCGCAATGCTGGATTCCACTCGAGAACGATACATCCAACCAGTCCTTCAAAAGAACTCTGTATACGGGGAGAAGAATTAAGATGCCGGTTATTGGGCTCAAAACGGCCTTCCCGGACGAGCGTCAAGTCCAACTGAGATTGGCCATACTTCTATCTGATCAGTTCACCAAGAAGCGAGAACTTAGGGGGCCGGTCAGCATGGCCATAGCGGGTAAACCACAGATTGGTGCCTATATCCCTTATAGAAAACCAGACGAAGGAACGTTCTGCTTTTACGATGGCCTTCCCAACGGAACGTATACCCTTCAAGTTAAAAGCGAGGACAAGCCGCCAATCTATCTACCCATAGATATTTCACTATCAGTTCCACTGAGTGACAGTGCTGTGGACCCAAAATGGCCAGCCTATCCGAATCTTGCACTGGCAGATCGAGATCTTCCGTTGGATGACCCTACTCAACCGCAGAAATACAAAGACCAAAGGAAGCTCTCGATGCTCAGGCCAACTGTTTTCTATCCATTCCCAGTTGAGGCCACTCTAATCCGAGGGCGCGTGTTGTCGGGGAATAACCCCGTTGATAACGCAACGGTATCTCATGATGGTGGAGAGAGCAACTATGTGACCGAGAAGGATGGTTGGTATGTCCTTTTTGTGCGCAAATTTTCAGGCCTTGCCCAGCAAGTGACGATCAAGACAATCAAGTCCGGTTTTCCAGATAACACGATGGCTGTAACAGCAAAGCGAGGACAAACTGTAACTCAAGACATTGCTCTTTCTTAAAGAACAAAGGAGGCGGTCATGCCCGAGTATTTAGTCCCAGGGGTATATGTCGAAGAAATCGACACAGGCAATAAACCAATCGAAGGAGTATCCACTAGTACAGTCGGCTTCTTGGGGCTGGCAGAAAAGGGACCGATTTCTCCAACTCTCATAACAAGTTTTGGCGAGTACCTAAGACTCTTCGGCGGTCACAGCCAACGCAAGAACAATGGGTTCGAAGATCGCTTCCTATCCTATGCAGTCGAAGGATTCTTCCAGAACGGGGGCAAACGTTGCTTTATTCAGCGAGTTGTACATCTCACTGATGCTGATGCAACCAAAGTGGCAAAACCAGCATCTCTTGAGATTGATGGAAAGTTAACAGTCTCGGCGATTGGTCCTGGCGAATGGGGCAAACGAATTGCTGTATCGATTGACGAATCTGGCATCAAGAACGATGACCTATTCAAGCTTACCGTCCGATATTGGAAGGACACGCCTCCCAATGACTTTGCGAATCCTGCAACAGAAGAAGTTTTCGATAATCTTTCTTCCGACCCCCTATCCACTTACTACTATGTCGGCCAAGTGACAGGTGTATCAGAACTTATTGAACTGAAGCAAAAAGCCTCTGGGAAACCCAATAAAACATCCTTCAAGAAACTTGATGGCGGACAAGATGGAGACAATCCGAAGGAGGATGATTTTAAGGGAGACGACAGTGATCCAGAACACAAGACCGGGCTGGCAGCCCTTGCTGACATTGATGAGATTTCGTTGCTTTGCTGTCCTGATGAGTACTATGTGGACCCAACGAAGTCTGTAGTTGCCAAGTACCTCGTCGTGCAATGTGAAACCCTCAAGTATCGCTTCGCTATTCTTCAAGCTCGTCAAAATCCTCTAAAACCAGCTAGCCATGATCCCTCACAACCTTCACCCAGGGGATATGCCGCCTACTACACACCATGGCTAAAGCTAAGCAGACCAGGGTCAGGCACCCCGATCTCCATCCCCCCTGGAGGTCATATAGCAGGAATCTACGCCCGCAGCGATATTGAGCGCGGAGTACATAAAGATCCCGCAAACGAAATAGTTCGAGGCATTGATGAGCTTCAGATCCAAATCGGATCTCGTGATCAAGAAACCCTGAATCCCAAAGGTGTAAATGCAATTCGTTATTTTCGCGGCTTTGGAAACCTGGTTTGGGGTGGCAGGACAACGAGCAAAGATCCTGACTGGAAATACATCAACGTTCGACGCCTCTTTATATTTGTCGAGAAATCCATTGAGCAAGCTACCCAGTGGGTTGTCTTCGAACCCAATGACGAACCTCTTTGGGCTCGAGTACGCCGGAGCGTCAGCGACTTCCTTACCAGACTCTGGATGGATGGGATGCTTCAGGGACGAAGCAAAGAAGAAGCATACTTCGTGAAGTGTGACCGCACCACGATGACACAAGCTGATATCGATAATGGCAAGCTCATTATGGTGATCGGTATCGCTCCTGTAAAGCCGGCCGAATTTGTCATCTTCAGAATCGGCCAGTGGACTGGCGGATCAGAAGTAACCGAGTAAGAGGACGTTGTAAGGCGAAAGGAGTACTCCATGGCTGATGGTAAACGCAACGATCCCTATGGACAGTTTAACTTCCTCATTGAAATAGACGGAGTCATCAAGGGTGGATTTACAGAAGCGAGTGGTCTCACAACCGACACCAACATCATTGAGTATCGTGAGGGCAACGAATCGCACGGCACAACAAGGAAGCTTCCGGGATTAATGAAATACAACAACATTGTGCTGAAGCGTGGTTGGACCCAAGACAAATCGCTGTGGGAGTGGCGGAAAAAAGTGATCGATGGAAAGACCAAACGGACCAGTGGATCCATCGTGCTGATGGATGAAGCCAGACAGCCAGCACTGCGATGGAATTTTCGCGAAGGGTGGCCGAGTAAATGGGAGGGTCCCGCACTAAACGGAAAAACCAGCGAAGTGGCTGTTGAAACCATGGAAATTGCACACGAGGGGCTCGAACTGGCGTCGTAGAGGTTGCACGAAAAGGGTTATAGATATCATGGCTGTCCAGCAACTCGATCGAGAGCGTCGCCGGAGAATCTACGAGGCTCCAGGCATCTACCGGCGCCTTCAAGTGAACGAGACAAAAGACGTTCGGCTTGTTCGGACAGATATTGCAGGTTTCGTGGGCTTTACAGAACGAGGCCCCCTCGCCACCGTGGACATGGATGCACATGAGGCCGTACAGACCGCGCTACGCCTGACGAGCTGGAAAGAATATGTCTCGACATTTGGCTGGTTTCTCCCGAACAGCCATTTAGCGTACGCCGTGCGAGGATTTTTCGAAAATGGAGGCACGACCTGCTACGTGGTGCGGGCAGCAGCGACCCGTTCACCACTTTTCTTCAAACAACCAGCAACTGCCCACTATACCTTTCCTGGGATGTCTCAGAGTGGATCCATTAGTACCGCAACAGTATTAAGGACCGCGGCAGCAAGAGGAGAACTGTCCTTGCAGATCGAACGGACCGAAGGGTTTTCCAATGATGATCTTATTCGCATTAGTGGAAAGGGAACTGAATCCTTTTGTGTGATCGAATCCCTGGAAGCATCTGGCACAATCCGTCTCGCATCCGCATTGACACATTCGTTTGCAAAAGGGAGTGCGGTCTACCGATACACACCCGCGCTACAGATTGCCGCGACTAGCGAGGGATCTTGGGGTAATCGAATTCGCCTTTTACTTGTCCCTCTCGAACAAGGTCCTACGATCAAGGAATTCTCTCTTCGGGTCACCATCGACCGCGGACGTGATCTTACTAGGCCTTTTGAAGAGGAATTTTACAACCGGCTGTCGCTCAACCCCAGAAGCGAAGTTTTTGCTCCCCGTATCATCAACAAGCGATCCCATCTTGTCACTATCCCTTTCCCGTTGAACCAAGATATCCAGGATCCTACGCCTACAGGCCTCTTGATACAGGATGATGTCTGGAGGCTCGAAGCACTCTACCTCCAGGGAGGAAAAGACGGTCTGGACGATGTTACTCCCTCTGATCTCCTTGGAGGTAACGAAGATCCCCGAGGGCTTCGCCTGCTCGAAGAGATAGATGAAGTATCCATTCTCTGTCTTCCCGATGCCGTTCCGTCTTTTGTTCCGACAAGAACCGTAGAACCTCCTCGACTGCCAAATGACCCGTGTCGTCCTGACACGACAACCTCAAGTCCACCATCCAAGGAATTACCAAACGATGAAACATCGGTATCACCATCCTGGACATCCGAACAGACTGCACTGATGTATCGTGCGATGATTGACCAGTGTGAGCGTTTGAGAGATCGAGTGGCCATACTCGATTATCGGCCGACTAGAACAGTACCGACGGCAGCACAACTCCTCGCTTGGCGCAACCAGTTCGTCACACGCTTTGGAGCCATCTATTATCCTTGGCTCCTTGTCCCTGATGCAGCCAACCCGGCAGGCCCCCCTCGCTCCCTTCCACCATCAGGGCATGTCGCCGGTATCTATTCACGGATCGACAATCAATTCGGCGTTCAGCGACCACCGGGCAATGAGCCATTTGAGTTTGTCACCGACGTCCAACAAGAGATCTCTTCCATCCAACAGGAACAGCTGAACCCTTATGGAATCAACGTCATCCGCTCATTCCCCGGACGTGGCATTCGAATCTGGGGGGTCCGTTCGTTGGCCAAAGCAGAAGCCGACCCGGCATGGCAATTCATTCACGTGCGTCGCGTTATGTCGATGATCGAAGAGTCGGTGGACGAATCAATGCAATGGGCGGTGTTTGAGCCGAACGATGAAGCCCTTAGAAAGACAGTGGTCCATTCGCTGTCGGTTTTCCTCGAAGCCATCTGGCAACGCGGCGGTTTGAAAGGCAACGTGCCGTCAGAAGGATTTTACGTGAAGTGTGATGAAACAAATAACCCGCAATCGGTGATCGACGTCGGGCAGCTCGTATGTGAGATCGGAGTAGCCGTAGCAGCCCCGATGGAATTTCTCGTATTCGAAATCCGGAACAGTCCGAGCGGTGCCGCAGTCGTAGAACTTTGAGGAACGGTTCATATGCCATCAGGATTCAGAATCGATCCCTTGGGGGTCTTCAACTTCTATCTCACCCTCATTGATTCATCGAACGTGGTGGGGACGCTCATTACGGCAGCGCTGAATTACAAGGTGGCTGGGTTTTCAGAATGTTCTGGATTGGACGCCACACTGGAAGTGTTTGAATACAAGGAAGGGGGGCAAAACGGGTTTGTCCACAAGTTTCCCACGCGTGCCAGTCACGCCAACATCACGCTCAAACATGGCGTGATCTATCTCTACGACGACCTCTGGACCTGGCACTATGACTTTGTGCAGGGAAAAGGCACACGAAAGGACGGATTGATCGTTCTGCTCAACGAAGCGCGCAAGCCCGTCAAGGTGTGGAAGTTCAAGAAAGGCATTCCGATGAAGTGGGTTGGCCCATCGCTCAATGCCAGTCAAAGCAATGTGGCCATCGAATCCTTGGAGATTTCCCATCAAGGACTGCTACTCGAGGTAGGAGCTTAAATGGACGGCACAGATATTCGAATTGGCGAGGTCGTGACCGATATTGTGGTCACAGAGGGGGTCGGTACGCTGAGTGCTGACGATGTCAAGCGAATCGTGGCCCTAGTCGTCGAGCACCTTCGACATGAACAAGACCGAATCGCGCAACGAACCCGTGATACGGCGATTCACAATCAGGCCTATCAGAGAAGCTAAGAGGAAGTTGCATGGGACTCGACAAATTAGAGATCTCGCCTGAACGTGGCCAACCAATCCATGCGTTGTTCAACCCTGAGCGGTACACCGTCAATAAAGCTGTCCAATTTGCCGAAGTCGCCATTCCTGGTCTTGATTCCCCCGTAGTCCAGTTTGTTCGTGGACAAGCGGAAAAGATCACGATGGATCTCTTCTTCGATACCACCCAATACGGGATGGTCGAGGATGTGAAAGATGTTCGTGAACTGACTGGTCAAGTCTATCAACTCACCAAAGTACACTCTGAAACCCACGCCCCGCCACGGTGTGTGTTGCTCTGGGGGAAAGCCGGCAAACTGTTTTCTTTCGGCACAAAGGTCTCGCCCTGGTGTGTCGTAGAAAGCGTGAATGAGGAATTCATGCTCTTTAGCCCATCAGGAGTTCCGCTCCGTGCAAAACTCACGGTTTCATTCCGAGAGGCATGGACGATTGAAGAGCAGCTTCGGGAAACACCGAGGCATAGCAGCGATCGGACCAAATACCGAACGCTGAAGCGAGGGGAGACGCTGAGTCACTTGGCTTTTGAGGCCTATCAGGACCCCGGCACGTGGAGACTGATCGCCGAAGCGAATGACATCGAGAACCCTAGGCTGATACCTCCTGGTACCCGCCTCAGGATTCCACGAAAGGGAGTGTAATTGCCCATGCCCGGCATCGAAGTGCTCGACCAACCCATTCCCATCAACGTGTACGAGGGACAGGATTTTTATGTCCCGGCGTTTGAAATCAAGGTCGAAGGACAGAACGCACCGGCTACCGACATCATGAGTGTAACCTACACGGACGACCTCGACCAGATCGACTCATTTGACCTGACCGTCAACAACTGGGACCCGGGAGCTCATCGGAACGAACCTGAGATATGGCGTCAGTCAGGAAACTTCAAATACAGCGACAAGGACACCTACAACCCCTGGAAGGACGTCGAAGTGTGGATGGGGTACATCAGGAGTGGGAAGAAGGATCTCCGGCGCATGCTGACAGGAGAAATCACCACACTTCGACCGAATTTCCCCTCATCCGGCCCGCCGACATTGGGGGTCGGAGGTCTTAACTTGTTACATCGTTTTCGATCTAAGCAAGAGTCCAAGGATTTTTACAACAAGACGGATGCAGAAATCGCCCAAGTCATTGTGGACGACATCGCGAAAGAACTGAAGAAGAAATCGACCCGTCTGAACCTTCGCTTAGATACTCAAAGTCTCCCGAACCAGATCAGACTCAAGCACCTCACAATGCATAACCAGTTCCCCATTGTGTTTCTTCGCGAACGAGCGCGCGCCCTAGGATACGAAATGATCATGGAGGAAACGTCCAGTCCCACTGATCGTACCGTCACGCTGCGATTTGCCCCGACGCAGACCGTGAAACGGAAGACGTATGTCTTGGAGTGGGGCAAGACTCTGCTGAGCTTTCAACCGACATTACAGACCGCGAATCAAGTAGCCGAGTTGACCGTGCGTGGCTGGAATCCGCAGACAAAAGAAGAAATCAAATATGTGGCCAAACGGGAAGACCTCAAAGGCATCGTGAAGCCCGGAGAGCTGGGTTTGAGCGAACCACCCACGGTGAAGAAAAAGGAAATCGTGGTGGACTATCCCATTCAGGATCAGGCAGAGGCTAAGGCCTTTGCTGAAGATCGCTTGAGACAAGTCTGCGAAACAATCGTGATTGGAAAGGGCAAAACAATCGGACTCCCCGATCTTCGTGCCGGCGTTAAAATCCTGATCAAGGGACTTGGAAAGCGATTCTCAGGGCCTGAAGACAAACCGTTTGCGTATCTTGTGACATCGACCACCCACTCCATCGGCGATGGAGGCTACACAACTGACTTTTCAGCCAGGATGGAAATCCTATGAGTCAAATCAACGGTGTCGTAGTCGGGTTGGTAACGAATGTCGAGGACCGTTCAAGTCAAGGCCGTATTCGAGTTCGGTTTCCCTGGCTGACAGAACAGCATGAAACCGACTGGATCCGCATCGCAACGACGATGGGAGGAAAGGGGCGCGGCACATTCTTCATGCCGGAAGTGAATGATGAAGTCCTGCTCGCCTTTGAGCATGGGAACGTTCGATTCCCCTATGTAGTGGGTTTTCTATGGAATGGGAAGGACGAGCCGCCGGCTAATCACGTCAGGCTCAGAAGAATCCAGTCGGTCAATGGACATCGGATCAGTTTTATTGATGCCACCCCTTCCGGTGGGAGTAAAGGGGCTTTGGTGATCGAAGATGCACACGGCAATACGATTGCCCTGTCAAACGGAAAAATTACGATCAAGAGCGTCGGAACCCTGGAACTCAATGCCCCACTCATCACATTGCAAGGACCTGGGTACCGGCGTGTCGTGACTCCCAATAGTAACCCGATCTGATTGAGGCATAGAGATAGGACATTATGCCGAACATTGACGTGACCGTTTCCTCAGACCTGAAGAAGCTTTTTGAACTGCCTCCGTGCAAAGACGTCAAACTGCCTGGGCCAAAACCCGTCAAGGTTACTCTGCCGACGGGGGGCAGCATTCAAGCGTTCGCGGACATCTCGAAAGGGATTCCTACCGATTGTTCGATGTCTTTCAACTTAATGGTGCAACTGGCCCCTTTTCTTGCCGCGTCAGACTGTCTCCTAAAATTGTTGGGGATCATTGCTCCGCTGATCGATGTCGTGAAGGGCATACCGGATCCCATCAAACTGGGACAAGCCGTTCCAAAATTCCTCAAAGCTGCAGAAAAATTGGCCCCGTGCCTCTTGGTCGTCACCGGTGCACCGTTGATCCCGTTCATTCGAGATGTGCTTGCGTTGATCATCAAGATCCTCAACTGTTTCCTCGGTCAACTCAAGACCATCATGGGGGTCATGAACGGATTGTCCCTCCAGATTGCAACCGCAGCTCAAGACGGCAACAGTGAATTACAAAGCATCCTGGAGTGCGCGAGAGAAAATGCCGCGACCTCGTCGGAGCATCTCATGAAGTCGATAGAACCTATAGGGGTCTTGCTCGAACTTCTAGGGCCGATTCTCGAATTGGCAGGACAACCGTCGATTCAGCTGCCGACAGTAGGAAGTCAAACGGACATGGAAAGCCTCAATCAGGTCATCGAAACCATGCAGACGGTATTGGCCACCCTTCAAACAATTGTCGAAGCACTCGGGGGAGAGTGATCAAGCCATATGAACGATTTTATTGGCACAGGTTTTCGATTCCCCATTCGAATTAACGGTCGCGGCGGACTGAGCTGGTCGAGTGGCCCCGAGCGTATTCAAGATTCGATATGGATAATTATAACTACGGCGCTTGGCGAACGTGTCATGCGGCCGAGATTCGGAGCCGGCGTTTCCAACTTTGTGCTGAATTCGAATAGCCTTGTCGTGCGCACACAACTGGCTGACGCCATCAAGCGGGCGCTAGTCGAATGGGAACCTCGCATAGAGCTGGAAGGCGTGCGAGTAGACGAAGTTCCCGAACAGGCTAGTCAAGTGCTGATTGGGATCGACTACAGGCTTCGCGAAACGAATGAACTCTTCAATATGGTCTATCCACTGTACGTACAAGAAGGAACGATCTGATGCCTCTCCAAGATATTCAACTGGACGATCGTCGCTTCGACAGCCTGGTGCAAGAAGCCAAGCGGCGCATCCCGCGCTATACACGAGAGTGGACTGATCATAGTGAAAGTGACCCCGGCATTACTCTCTTGGAGCTCTTCGCCTGGCTCACAGAGATGATGCTCTACCGCATCAACCGTGTCCCGGAACAAAACTACATCAAGTTTCTTCAGCTCATTGGAATCGAGCTCAATCCTCCGACCCCAGCCCATGCAGACCTAACCTTTGCGCTGGCAACAACCAGCCAACCGATCGTCCAAGTTATCCCACAGGGAACCCGTGTCAGTCTGTCAGATCAGACAGATGGGGGGCCGGTGGTGTTTGAAACAGATGCCAACCTCTATGCGACCAACGCGGAACTCAAAGCCATCCAGGCATTCGATGGGGGACAGTTTGAGCTGCTCACGGAGCTCAATAACCTGGAAGGGAAATTCTTCTATCCGTTTGGGAAATATCCACAGAAGGGATCAGCACTCTATCTCGGGTTCAGTCAGCCCTTTCCGGAGGGCCGACATCAACTCATGATGTACGTCTTCACAAAAGATTTGATGGAAGAAGGAAAAGGTATCGGCGCAGCCGATCTCATCCCACCTCCTCCTGTCGATGCTGTGTGGGAATATTGGGCTGGTGATCGCCTCAAGTGGCAGCCCATCAGACTCCAGCAAGATGGATCGAGATGCCTCATCAGAAGCGGACAGGTAGAACTAGAAGTCCTCACTGGTTCTCGATTTGTGGCAACGAAAATCGGTGTATTAAATCGCGAACAGGATCCGCCATTGAATTGGCTTCGCTACCGCATCCGGGAAGTGCTCGGCCCAGGATACGAAACGGCCCCTCGGCTCGAACAGGTGTTGACCAACACCATCACGGCAACGAATGCCGTCACCGAAAGAGAGGAAATAGTGGGAGCAAGCAATGGGCTCCCCAATCAAGAGTTCCGCCTTGCGCACACCCCTATATTACCTGCTGACCTAGCATCCCCATTTGAGGTAGGCGGAGAGATTGATCTTGGTTTTCGTATTGGGTCATTGGCACTCGAAGTGGACGAAGGAGACGGCTTTACACTGTGGCAACAAGTAAAGGACTTCTCTACCTCCAAACCGGAAGACCACCACTACACACTAGATCTTCCTACAGGAACAATCCGGTTTGGGAATGGTGAACAGGGCAAAATTCCTTCCGTCCTTGTACCATATGATCGCATCGGCTTACCCACCCTGGCGGCAGGAAGTCCAGGAGGAGATGATCCGCTCCTCACCAACATACGCGCTCGCTCGTACCGCTGGGGTGGTGGCGCGCGAGGAAATGCAGGGATCAAGAAGATTACGTCGTTGGAAACTTCGATCCCCTATGTCGACAGTGTCACCAACTACAGACCCTCCGAAGGAGGGAAGGATGAAGAAACGGTCGACGAGGCCAAGCAACGCGCCCCTCAAGCATTGCGAAGCCGGTCTCGAGCCGTGACGGCAGAGGATTTTGAGTTCCTCGCAACACAAACCCCTCGCGCGAGAATCCGTCGCGCCCATGCGCTTCCTTTGCATCATCCGTTCTACAGAACTCCTGGACTACATCCAACCTCGGTTCCAATACCAGGTGCGGTGACGGTCCTGGTTATCCCTGAGAGTCTTCCCCATGTCCGCAAGCCGGTACCCACGGAGGACACGTGCACCCAGGTGGCACGCTGGCTCAAGCGACATGCCCTTGTGACCACAGAGGTGTATGTCGCCCCGCCCAAGTATCGCCAAATTCACATCGAAGCTCGGGTAAAGGCTAAACCCACAGCCAACCTAGCGCGGCTACAGGAACTGCTCACTGCAAAGTTCTTGACCTATTTCCATCCATTAACCGGGGGGGCAGAAGGGCTCGGCTGGCCATTCGGAGAAAAGATCTACTTCTCCGAAGTCTATCGACTCATCCTCACTACAGAAGATGTCGCAAGGGTCACCGCACATGATGTCACGATTTTTTCTGATGGAGGTCGAGTCAAAGAATGCTCGGACATCAATCTTGTTGAAGACGAAGTAGTGTATTCCACCGACCATAAAGTGGAAGTGAGCTACAACGACTAATGGCGACCATCACGGAGCAATACCATTTTCTCAATCCGGTAAACGGCTGGCATGCGCCAGAATCAAGCCGTTCCAAGCTGCGACCCCGTCCGCACGATGGAGCCTTGATGCTCCCCGCTCTCTCCGGCCAGGCTCGTCCGCTCCTTGATCCAAAAATCGTGGGCGAGCCATGTGGCAGCCTAACAGGTAAGAAAGCCAAGAGCTCACGCTCTCAATCGGGATCATTGTGCTGCCCAAGCGCCGTGGCTGCGGAGCCATGCAGAAGCAGCATCCTTGTGATCGACGCGACCCTCAACCGTGTGAAACGCATACGATTTCGATCTGCAGAAGAGCTGATCACACTCACGAACCAAGACTTCAGCCAACCGTACTTAGGTAGTCACATCGATACGATCACGGCTTTCGGAGGAGGGGGCATTGAGCCTCGAAAGTTCAGACACCCACGCGGCTTGGCAAGACTACGCTCAGGAATCATCGCCGTTTCCGATACCGGTAACCATCGCATTCAACTCTTCTCACCATCCCCCCATGTGCTCCTTCAAGTATGGGGAGCAATAGATTCAAGCGGTAGGCCAATCATCGGAACGGAGCCAAAACAATTCCATTCCCCAACGGCCTTGGTCACGGATCACGAATCTGAGTCTCTGTACATCGTTGATCAATGCAACAAGCGTGTCCAGCGCATCTCTGCGGATGGGGCCCGAGTTCACATGATCGGAGACACGGTTTTACAGCGTCCCTCGCGCTTGGCCATCGGTCCGCGCCAGCTCTTGGCTGTCGTCGATACCACGTTGTCTTGCGTTTTTCTCTTCTCTCCGCACGTACCGCTTCCCGGCATCCTCAGCCGTATCGAAGCGCCTCGTAGCGTGGCCTTCGATCGAAACGGCACGCTGTACATTGGAACGGGTAAAGGCCGAATCATTGTATTTCAGCCGAGCAACAGCTCCCCCGTGGAATATGACCTCATCGATGAAAGTTCAACTCACATCGATGGAGAAATTCTCGATCTGGTGTGGGTTGCTCCTGACTATCTCATTGCCACCATCAGACACACCGTAAACGGCGACATCAAACAGACCCTCCATTGGCTGAGAACAACAGAGGAATGTGCTACGGAAGGCCACCTTGTCATTGGCCCCTTGGACAGCGGCATTGATCGCTGCCAGTGGCACCGCATCGAAATGCAAGCCGCGATCCCTGAAGGGACCAGCTTGCAACTCGCCACCGTGACATCGGATACGTTGCATACCGAGCCTCCTCGTGATCCTTCTCAAAAGGGATTGCTGCCCGCACAGAACTCGCTCCCTCAATGGAGCATCGAATCGTCAGCTGGAGAACAGAATCCGGATTGGCTCATTCAGAATGGGCCAGGACGGTATCTCTGGCTGCGACTTACCGCGAGGTCCAATGGGCAAGCCTCTCCAGTGATCACATGGATCAAGGCGCACTATCCGCGCAATTCCTACTTGCAATACCTTCCCGCCCTGTATCAGGAAGACGAGGAAAGTCGGAACTTCCTAGACCGCTTCCTCTCACTGTTTCAGCGCGAATTTGACACTCTCGACCGGAAACTCGACAACGTATGGCAACTCTTTGAGCCCAGTTCCACCACCGACATTTTTTCAGATCGATCAGCGGAACAGGCGGACCAAAAGAGATCGGTGCCGTTCGAGCAGAGAAGACTCCAATGGCTTGCCGGGTGGATGGGCCTCACGCTTAATCCAGAATGGTCCGAAGTCAAGCTCAGAGAAATGCTCCGAAAAACGGCGAGGGCCTATACACAACGGGGAACTGTCAGCGGACTCGAGACAGCGATTACCGATTATGCACCGGTTGGGTTCGCTAAGATTCTTGAACACCACCGCATCCGCCGGTGGCCAGTGCTTCTGGAACGACAACCATCCAGCAACACCGCACACCCCTCGACACCCCTAGATGGGTCTATTCGGTTATGGAGCCCAAACTTTTACCAGCGGCTACGGGTGTCGTCGAATTCGCAGATCGGCACGTTCCGGTTAACCGGCAGACCAAAGCCAGCGGCCGAGCCATTTGATTGGGGCGCGCATACCTTCTCGGTGTTTTTTCCAGCTCACCCCTACACGCGCGAGAATACAGAACGGGCGGTCAAGGCGGCGGTCGGTCGCGAGAAACCGGCTCATACCAAAGCTGTGCTCTGTCCGGTGTTCCCAAGAATGCGTGTTGGTATCCAAGCAACCGTGGGCGTCGATAGCGTCGTAGGGGCCATCACGCATGCCGTGTTGGGAAAGGTGGCGACGTTGAGCTATGACACCATCCTTGGCTGTTCTGAAGAGGAACGAAATATTCGATCCTTAAAGGCATCGCCGCGACCACGCGTCGGCATTTCTGCGAGAGTTCCATGACTCATAGCGACAGGAGCACAGCATGAATAAGACCAAACCCAAACCGACAACGTGCTGCGACGAGGACATCACTACTCGTTATCGGGAATGTATCCCCTGCGAGTTCCCACCCTTTTGCCGCAATAACTACTATACTGGAAAACTACTCACAGAGCGGGACTTGACAGCAGAACAACGCTACCTCATCGATAAACTGCGCCTTCATCATCTGGCATTGCATGGATGGGGAATCGTGTGCGGGTTACGAGTTAAACCGCACCCGTACTGTCCCGACAAAAAAGTCATTCTCGAACCAGGAATGGCGATTGATGGCTGTGGGCGGGAAATCTGGCTACGCCATGAAGTAGAAATTTGTCTTCCCAAGCCGCTTCAGCCGCCGCCTGACCCGGAACCTTGCCCACCAGATCCTGACTGCGTCGACGGAGAACTACAGGATGACCCAACGAATCAAGACAATCCAACGACACAACACCCAGCACCTGAGTATTCTCCTGCCTCTCCATGTCCTCCGCGCGAATCATTCTATCTTTGTATTCGATACGCCGAATGTGAAACAGAATTCAGTCCTGCTCCCTTCGACGAATGTGTGTGCGACGGCAATCCTGAAAAGCCGAACCGCATTTGTGAAGGCTATCAGGTCATCGCCGAATCCTATTGGGAAACGCCGGACGATTGGAAACGCATCCTCGAAACGCACGACTCCTGTGACGAGGACTGCCTCGCCATCTATACACAGAACGCCAAACATTGTCCCAAACCTGGATGGCCGGAATGTATCCCCCTCGCCCATATCGAAAATTACACAGCGGGAGAAACCGTCACATATGAACGTATCGATAATGACACCTATCGAATCCAGCTCCCAAGCATCCGCACATTGGATCAGATACTCCGATGTATTTTAGGGAAAGTGCCGTCCAAACCACTCACGGTGATCGAAGATATCGGATGGACACACGACCACACCTATCATTGCCATGAATTTATGAAATACTACGTTGGAGGAGAGAAGGACCGTTCACGCGCATTCGAAATCACATTCAGCGGACCAGTACTTACAGACGGCATCACCCCCTACACGTTCCAAGCAGTCGTCGTACGACATCAGGAAAAAAACAAAGGTGGTGGCTTCATGGAAGTGGTGCCCGCAACCGTTTCATACAGCACTGATACGTCCGGCGGCTTGTCACGTACCAAGGCCTACTTGCACCTGAATCACGGATTCGTCGACCGCAATCTCCACAACGCTGCATTCGACTTATATATCACCGTTCGATGCAATTGTATTGCCGACACGGAAGGCAACCCGGTCGACGGCAACCTGCTCGCACGAATAGTCAATGGAGCAACCCTCGTGCACACGCCAAGCGGAGACGGAATCAGAGGCGGGACATTTGAAAGCTGGATTCACGTTCGGCCATAAGGGAGACCCACCATGGGACAGAATCATTCACGACAGCAGTCAACGTACACACCGGCCAAGCAGTCGGTGGGCTGTCAATTTCACCCGCATTCCATAGATACCTGCTGTGAACTGATGTGTTTTGAACGGCCGAACTACTTTTGTGGGCACATGCTGACCGATGGCGATCTTATGCTCCAGCAGAAGTATGTGCGCGAGAAAAACAAACTCTTCCACCGGGCGTTGGATGGACATGGCATCGCCTGCGGTCTCCGCATCACCTGCAATCACGACTGTCCCGGAGAAATTTTAATCGAAGAAGGGTATGCCATCGACGATTGCGGCAACGATCTGGTGGTCTGCAAAACAGCACGATTCGATGTCATTCAACGCCTAAGAGAGAAAGGGCTGTTGGTCGAAGAACCTGAGCAGGACCCCTGCGATCCGAAGAAGCCCAAACCGAAATGCGACGTGACCCAATGCTTCCATGTAACCATCTGCTATAAAGAAACAGAAACTGATTTCACGACACCATTTGTGGCCGGCTGCTCTCCCAACCTTACCGAATGCGAGCCCACGCGCATTCGTGAAGAGGTGTGGTTCGATGTAGTTGGAGAACTACCAGAAGAACTCGATTGGATCGACAAACTCGAACGACGCATTAGAGCGTGCTTTGAGCTCCTGACTCACAGTCAGTTCGGCAAAAAGCTGCAAGATAAAAAAGATGATCTTCTCCTGATAGTCTCCAACAAGAGTCGAGAAGGCCTGGATTGTGGGCAATTGTTCTGTGAACTCCGCTCGCTTTTCCTCTTACATCTCAGAAAACATCCGGACAAATACAATTACAACCTTGAACAAGAGATTCTGCATATCCCATTTCCAGAAGAAGATCCGAACAAACCTAACTCGTGCCACGAGGCCATCTGCGAACTACTGAGATTCTCCTGGCAATACGTCATGACCTGTGTGTTGGGAGAGTTTGTTCCGCAATGCGATGAACCTTCCTCAGCCTCTTGCCTTGTACTTGGCACAGTTGAAGTGCGAAACGGCAAGGTCATCCAGGTATGCAACTGCCCAAGAACCTACATTCAACGCGTCGATCGCATGGTAGAGCTATTCTTCATGTCGCTGTTCGGTCGGCTAGCCTGTGAGCACCAACCGGCATCACTAGAAGCCCAAGCTGGGAACAGTTTGGGGAAAACAGATCCTTGCAAGAAAAAACCACGTGCTACGATATGCTGCGCTGATTTGTCCTTCGATTGCCGATGCTTTGTTGATTTGGTACTGAAAGACCCCAACCACCTGGTAGACAACGTCCTGGCTTCCTTGAGGCAGTTCCGACAATACAGGAGCAACTTTGAAAATAGTTTTGACTTCACGATGGCCTGTGCAGCGACTGAGAGTTTTGTGACCAACCATGCAATGGAGGCTAACGCCATGCGGGGAGATGGAGAAGCATTACGAATACGAGAATTTGAGGTGCAAATCGATGAAAAGAATGAACCAGGAATAGTTCAAGCACTGGAAACACCATTGCATAGGCTACTTGATCGTAATCAACCGGTTTATGCGCTAAAACTCGGGCCAAAAATTGTGTCCGCATTTCAGCCGCAAGGAATGGAAGCAGTCATGCAGGCACAAATCAACAGCCTGAGAGCTGAACTTGCCGAACTTAGATCTCAGACTCAAATTAGCGGTGGCGAGACTCCAACGAGATCATCCAGGAAGCGTAGCCCAGATACACAGCCATAGTCACACCGATGGTGAACATATAGTTGTAAGCGAGGGCAATGGAGGAACAGGAGAGAGCCATGGCCAAAAACATCGAGCGCGTAAACTATTACGAACGCGAATATCTGCGCAGCTTCGACTTTGAGGCCGAGCAACGCTACCACATAGAGATGCGCCGGCGTTTGAATCTCGCTCTCCATCGCTGGGGCATCGTCTTTGGGTTACAGCTGGAGCAGTACAAAGAGTTTGGTAACGACTATGTCAGAGTTCTCCCCGGAATTGCCATCGACGCGCACGGACGAGAAATCCTTCTGATCGCGACACACACGATATCCGATGACGACTTCCGCAGCAGCGGCATCATGCGCATCAATGCGAAGTACGGTGTTTGGATTGAGTACAGTAAGGCGTTAGAAACGCCGCCCTCAGCCGGCTATCGTGTCTGTGACCTTGCCGATCAATACACGCGATGGCGAGAATCAGCCAATATTCTCATCCGCAACGAAGATTGGCCTGGGCCAACTAAACCAGAACCACTTCCATTTGAGGAACTATCAGACGACCCTCGGAACGATGGGTGGCCGCTCTTTCTTGGGCATATTACAGCAGCAGGCCCCAGCATCACCTACGACGATACAACTGTTCTGAATAGACGATACATCGGACTTCGCGCACAAAACATCATTACTCCGCACAATCATCCTACCCCCTATGACGTTCTCCAAACCAACGCACCCAAGAAGCCGTCAACCTCCCTGGAGATCGACACCAACACATTTATAAACGACAACTTGATCATTGGATCGGATTTCACAGTTCCCAATTCAATAACACCCACTCCACCGACACAGCCTGTTGGAAACGCAAAAGTATCGAGTGATCTTTATCTCAATGGAAGGTTCTACATTAATAAGACGCCCAAAACTGCTTCATCCACACCTCCAGCCACATGGACTCACATTGATGACTACATCAAGGCAATCATTCCAAAGGTTACTCCACACGTTGTAATAGGTTCGGACCTCATAGTGGTTCCATCCAAGCTGAGTAAGGTTGCTACATATTCATTTTCTGCCCCACCAATCCCAATAACAACCACGCTTGGATCTGTATCTGGAGTTGAAGTGATCGTTGGCATTTCTGGTATACGATTAAGAAGTGCACAAGACATTACTGGAATAGCAAGCGATGCTGCTCTTCAGAGCGTCCCCATCTTTATCGAGGTTGCATCAACGAATGTCCAATTTCCCTCTCCCACGCACCCAAACTATGTGCTCCAGGCAACCTTCAATGTTGGCCCAACAACAGTAACCGGCCCAACATTTCATTCCCTGATTCAACAATTTCAAATCAATTACACGGTTATCTTTAGGCCATGACGATTGCGATTGATCACCAGGTTATTCGAATGCGCATGTCTCAACAGAATCGCCACATATTGTCCGACCCTGAGCAGATTATACGCACCACTTTCATTTCAGAATGCCGCAGCATCCTTCCATCGACTCTACCAACCTCTCCATGTGTGATTCGCATCAAAAAACTGCAGTTTCAGCTAAGACTGGACACGAGTAACCTTCAGCCCAACCTGATTGGGAATCTTTGGGCCACAACTTTCTCTCATGAGCTTAAGAAGGCGTTGAA
>WBZN01000688.1_pt1 | contig 23817 bp, 14 predicted proteins | sample 5204281 | NCBI WGS metagenome assembly WBZN01 (sample SAMN12344347, study PRJNA552823) | activated sludge metagenome | biome: Activated sludge suspended growth; feature: Nitrification reactor; material: Wastewater; isolation source: activated sludge from nitrification reactor of wastewater... | reverse complement strand
TGCGGTACGGATCGCCGAAGTTCGACTCATAAATCTGCACCCAGTCGTTCACCGACCATTGGCTATGCACCCGGTGCCGGGTCTTGGGCGTGACGCAGTAGAACTGGTAGCCCTTTTCCCACAACGGGTTCGGATGCCGCTTGATTTCCGCCCACGGCAGCTTGATGTTCCGCACGTGCTTGTCATCATGGTGCTGCGCGGTGATCGGAATACCGTAGTCATCCGGCCGAATGAACGGATTGTTGGAGAAAATCGCATTCGGCAGATACGGCGTACACTCCGGGCCTTCCCGGTGGACGATGAAGTTTTCGCCGTATTCGATGGCTTCCGGCTCGACACGGTAGGTCTCGATACGACCCGACCGCGTCCACTGGGGCTTGGACTCGTTGGTCTCTTCCCAGAGCGGATGCCGCGGATAGGTGCGGCCCATGACCATCCACCCCTTTTCCGACTTCAACATGACGTCCGCGCTGTACCCGTAGCAGGTGGCGCTGGCATCCAGCATCCGCTGCGGATAGACATCGACGCGGTTCATGTACACGAAGTGGAAGACGCCGCGGAAGCGCGCATCCCCGGTCATTTCCGCCAACTTGGCGGCGACGCCGGCGAAGGTGTCCGCATCGTTGCGGGTGTCGTACAGCGGACGGATGCCGCCCTTCCAGATCTGAATCCACGGATTGGAGACCGTGCCCGTCATTTCCGGATAGGTAAATTCCATCCACGAGTTACACGCAAACGCCACGTCGGCATGGTTGACGTCCGAGGTCATCTCGATGTCCTGCGTGACGATCATCTCGATGTTCGGATCGACGTTTTTCACCATGTCATAGTGGTGCTTGGCGTTGTTCAGAATGTTCACGTTGGTCACCCAGCGGACTTTGCTGGGGCTCGGCATGTGGGTCTTGCCGGTGAACACCTTGCGGCCGTACTTCGGCGTGTTGACGATCAAGGCCGTATCCCCATGGTTCCAGTAGCCGACTTCTTCTCCATAGTAGTACGAGCGGGTCTTGATCTCTTTGCCGTGCGCATTCGCATCCAAGGTCAGGTTGAACGGATCTTCGCCGGTATGCACCGCGAGGCCCGCGCCGGACCAGGGCACGGCGTTCCAGATGCCGGCCTTGTAGTTGCCGGACCAGGTATGGCAGCCCGTGCCGAATTTGCCGATGTTGCCGGTGATGGTCATAATGAACGCCGCCGCCCGTCCCATTTCCGTCATGTGGAAATAGTGGCAGACGCCTTCGCCGTTATGCATCGCGGCCGGCTTGATCGTGCCCGAATCCCGTGCCCACCGGACGATGAGGTCCTTCGGCGCGCGGGTGATCTGGTGCGTGGTATCCAGGTCATAGTCCTGGAGGTGCACCTGATACATCTGATAGAGCGGCATCACGTCGATTTCCCGGCCATTGAGCAATTTCACCCGATGGGAGCCGGTCAACGCGGGATCAATGCCGCTGGCCTTGAAGTGGAAGCCCACTTGCTCCCGGTGCAGCGGGACCGCTTGGCCCTTCGCCATGTCCCAGACCATCATGCCGCCGAGCCGTTCGATTTGCTCGGGCTTCAAGGATTGGATGCGTCCCGAATAGCTCTTGGAGAAATCCGGGAACTTGTAGTCGGCCAGCACGTCGCGTGGATCGAGATACTGGAGCGTATCCGTCCGAATGAGCAACGGCAGGTCGGTAAATTCCTTGATGTAATCGATGTCTTGCAAGTTTTCATCGAAGATGATCTTTGCAGCACCGAGGAAGTTCGCGCCGTCGGTCTCCGGCCGCAGAGGAATCCAGTAGTCTGCGCGGTAGGCCGTTGGGTTGTACTCCGGCGTAATGACGACGATACGCGCGCCGCGCTCGATGGATTCGAGCTTCCAGTGCGCTTCCGGCATCTTGTTCTCGACGAAGTTCTTGCCCCAGCTGGTGTTCAGCTTGGAGAAGCGCATGTCGGAGAGGTCCACGTCGCAGTTCTGGGTCCCGTTCCAGAACGGATGGGACGGATCCTGGTCGCCGTGCCAGGTGTAGTTGGAGTAGTACTTGCCGCCTTGCGCCTTTTCGGCATCGACTTTGCGGATCCAGGAATCGAGCAACGGCAAGCAACCGCCGTTGAACCGGGTGTTCATCATCTTGCCGATGATGCCGAGAACCGGCATGCCGGCGCGATGCTTGAAGGTCCGCACGCCCGCGCCCTTCATCATTTCGATCATTTCCGGCGCATACCCCTGCTCGCGGAGCCGACGGGCTCCGGCTTCTCCGCTGTAGCGCGTCGCGATGATCACGGCGCCTTTGGCCACATAGGTGAAGGCCGTGTCCCACGACACCCGGTTGAGGTCGTCCAAGAAGCGGCTGTCGAACTTGTACTTGCGCTTCACGTCGGGCGTCAGCTCGGGGGAGCCATCGTCCATCCACTGCTTCCAGCCTTTCCGCATCAACGGCCCCTTCAAGCGATAGGGTCCGTACACGCGACGGTGGAAGGTGAAGCCTTTCAAGCACATGCGCGGGTTATGCGCGAACGTCCCGCGGTTGCCATAGAGGTCTTCGTAGGTCTGGTGGTCGTAGTTCTGTTCCACCCGCATGACGACGCCGTTGCGGACGAAGGCCCGGACGCGACAGCCGTGCGTGTCGTTCGGGGAACAGCACCAGGTAAAGGATGAATCGTACCGGTACTGGTCGTGATACACACGCTCCCAGGACCGATCCGGGTACTCACCCAGCGGGTTGCCCACCTCGATGACCGGCTGCAGCGCGGTCAGTGCGAGGACTTTGTCCGCGACGGCCACGGCCGCCACGGTGCCCGCTGAAATTTTGAGAAACTGTCTCCGTGAAACGGAAACCTGCATAATAGCTACCTCCTTGTGAGGCGCATGAGTCCCTCATGCACCTGTTCGTACAACCTCACTACACTCACGTGGATGCAATCTCGTCTGGTGTACCCCCTTTCCAAGTGTCGAATTGGAAACATTCGTCCCTCACAATTCGAAATTGTCGAGCGGACATTCGCTCGCGGTAGAGGAGTATTACAATTCACGTGCCGTCGCGAGGATTGCCGGATGCCGCGCCGGAGATATGTAACGGCTAACTAAATGCATGAAAACAAGTAGTTGTGTGGTGTGCCTGGTTGGTAGAAAGGGAAGGAAAGAATGTCAGAATGAGTAGGGTCAGGAACTGCTGACACGTGGCTGGTTTAATAATGTAAGTGATTGATTTGTAATGCTAAAATATGTCTGGAAATGCAGACGGCAGCGCATTGTGTGTTAAAGATTAGTAAAAACAATGACTTGTGCCTCAGTGCCGATATTGTGTGTCATATTTTGCTGACACTATTATTTTTCGTCTTTGGTGTAACGGCGCATAATCTCATGGAAGTAGGAGCGGGGCAGTCCGGCGTCTTGGGCGGCATGCGTCACATTGCCCTGATGGATACTCAGTTTGGTGGAGATATATCGTCGGTTGAAAGCTTCCAGAACCTGTTCTTTGGCTTTGGCGTAGGGCAGATGCAGATAATCTTCGTCAGAGGTTTCATGTTGTCGTTCGTCGGGAACCGCCAGCATACCAGCCACATCCGCAATGCCGATGCGATCGCCTTTGGCGAGCATGACCGCGCGCTCCATCACATTCCGAAGCTCTCGCACATTTCCCGGCCACGGATAGGCAACCAATTCTGTCACGGCCGAGGGATGGAGATCGTCCACCCGTTTTGTAAACTCCTTGGCATACCGGGCGATAAAGTGCCGCGCAAGAACGGGAATGTCCTCCGTCCGCTCCCGCAGAGGCGGCACACGGATGACCATGACGTTGAGACGAAAAAAAAGATCCTTCCGGAACTCGTTCCGCTTCACCTTCTCGGCAAGGTCCTGGTTTGTTGCGGCCACAAACCGGACATTGACCTTCCGTTGCTGGGTGCTGCCGACCGCCCGGACTTCACCGGCTTCCAGCACTCGTAACAGCTTCGCTTGGAGATTGGCAGGGAGATCGCCGATTTCATCCAGAAATACGGTGCCGTGACTTCCTGATTCGATCAAGCCGGTTCGGTCGGCGACGGCGCCGGTGAATGCGCCCCGGACGTGCCCGAAGAGTTCGCTCTCCACTGTGCCTTCCGAAAAGGTTGTGCAATCGACAACCTGAAACGGGCCGTCGCTATCTAGACTTCGCTCATGAATGGCTTTCGCAATCAGTTCCTTGCCCGTGCCGGTTTCTCCGATGATCAGTGTGGTGGAGGGGACCCGCGCGATGGCTTCAATCATAGCCATCACGTTTCGGATCGCGGGACTCACGCCGACGAGGTTTTTGAACGGAATGCGAGGTGCGGCGGGCTCATCGGGCGTGTCCTGCAGAAGAATCTCCGACATGCGCATGGCCCGATGAATGCGGGCCGCCAGATCCATGGTGTCGTATGGTTCCACGATATAGTCGAACGCGCCGTGACGCATCGCATCAATGACAGTTTCCGTGGCGTCGACCCGGCTGAGAATGATGACCGGGATACGCCGATTCAAATCCTGGACTTGCCGAAGCAGTTCGATACCGCTCATGCCCGGCAACCGCACATCGGCGATAATGAGATCGATCGGCTCTTGCCGTACACGTTCGAGTGCGCCCTCGGCCGTGGCGTTGAGTACGAGCGTCACCTCATCGTCTTCATGACGCGGCAGCTCGTGCTCCACCGTGCGTAAGAACAGATCTACGTCTCCCGCGTTATCTTCCACAAGCAGGATCGTGAAGGTTTTTGATTTGGTGCCTGACATGCGTGTCTGTTCCGGAACCACGTCCAATCCGTTTACATCATGGGGCTGGAGGGGGGCGCATCTCGATGCGTCCCTGAGTCGGCCTTCGATGTCTGCCGTGAATGGCCGTCATCTCGTCCGTATCTTAGGAGGCTAGGGCGAAGCAAATCAACCAGGCGGTCCATTCCCATGAACAGACAGTCTCTTGATACTATTTCGTGAAAATCAGCATGTGGTAAACCAGGAACACAAGCAGGTGGATGATCACGGCCAGGAAGGCAGAGGAGGAGCCATTCGGCGACGGCACGAGCCGCATGAGGCGGTGTATTCCGATTCGGAAACCGCACGAGAGTCGACTCCGGCTGATTCGGTGTGGCGAGCGGCAACTAGATCATGCAGGCCTGGAATCGTGTGCGCGCTGACTGTGCGTTCAGGCGCTGCCTTTGAGCCCGATGATCCCGAGTACGATACAGAGGAGAGAAAACACTTTGACGATCGAGACGGACTCCGCGAAGAGCACAATCCCTAACACGGCGGTACCGGCCGCTCCGATGCCGGTCCAGACCGCGTACCCCGTTCCAACTGGAATACTTTTTAAGGCCTGAGCCAGGAAGCCGAAACTAGCGGCCATAGCGATTAACGTCCCCGTCGTCGGCCAGAATCTCGAAAACCCATCTGTATATTTGAGGCCGATGGCCCAGCAGATTTCAAACAGTCCGGCCACGATCAGAAATGTCCACGCCATTCAGGTTACTCTCTCGATATGTTGTGGGGTGATGCGAGGAGAACGCTAATGTGCACATAAGTGACGACTTTTCCAGAATATGCACAGTACAGGATCACCCGCGCAAAGAAACCTCGGCATTTCACTAGGGACATCGGGAGAATGGGCGGATGAGATTAATGCCGTTCCGCAATCGGGGCCGGTGTGTCCGGCCGGTCGAACCATTGATAGAGCACAGGCAGGACGATCAACGTCAGCAGCGTAGAACTGACGAGCCCTCCGATCACGACGATGGCCAAGGGGCGTTGCACTTCCGACCCGATCCCGTGAGACAGTGCGAGCGGGAGTAACCCCAGCAATGCCACCACGGCCGTCATCAAAACCGGACGCAAGCGCAGGGAGCAGCCGGTGACGACGGCTTTCTCTCCGTCCATGCCCTCGGCACGGAGCTTGTTGATATAGGAAACGAGGACGATGCCGTTCAACACGGCCACACCGAATAGATTGATGAACCCGACGGAGGCCGGCACGCTGAGGTATTCGCCGGTCAGCCACAGGGCCGCGATGCCGCCGATGAGGGCGAACGGAAGGTTCAGGATGATCAAGGCTGCATGGCGCAGGGAGTTGAACGAGGAAAACAGAATCAGGAAGATCACGCCGATCGTGAGCGGCACCACGATCTTCAATCGAGCCATGGCTCGTTGCATGTTTTCGAAGGAACCACCCCACTGCAGTCGATAGCCGGTAGGCAGCGGCACCTGTCGCGCGATCTTCGTCTGGGCCTCGTGCACGATACTTTCAATGTCGCGACCGAATGTGTTGAAGCCGACGTAAATTCTACGTTGCAGGCCTTCCCGGCTGATCAGCGCCGGCCCTTCGCGCAACTCCACCTTGGCGATATTGCCCAGTGGAATCAGCGCCCCGGTGGGGGTGGTCAGGAGAATGTTTCCGATTGTGTCCACGCTGTCACGGTATTGTTCGGGGTAGCGCAGGATCAGGTCAAAGCGGCGTTGGCCTTCATAGACGCGCGTCGCCGGGTCCGCGCCGATCGCCGTCGTAATGATTTCGCGCACGTGCGCGACGTTGATGCCGTGCCGGGCAATTTGGCCGCGGTCGATGTCGATCGTCAGGTAGGGCTGCCCGAACAACTGTTCCACCCGCACGTCCTTCACGCCCTCGATGCCGCTCATGATGGCCTGGATTTTATCGGCCGTGCCGCGCAAGACGTCCAGGTCCTCGCCAAGGACCTTCACGGTCGCTTCAGACCGGACTCCGGAGACCAGCTCGTCGACCCGTTGCTGAATCGGCTGACTGATCAGGAAATTCGCCCCAGGAATACGTTGGAGCCGGCGCCGGATAGCGTCATCCAATTCGGCTTTGGTGGTGGCGGTTTTCCATTGATCCATAGGAACGAGCGACACGACCGGATCGCTGGAATTGGGTTCTTGGGGGTCGTTACCCAGTTCGGTGCGCCCGATTTTGGAAACCACCATCCGGGCTTCCGGGAACTCCAGGATCGCCCGCTGCATCTCCTTCTCGATCTCGATGGATTTTTCCAGCGAGATACCGGGCAGACGGATCGTCTGCGGTGAGACCGAGCCTTCGTTGAGGATCGGAATGAACTCACCGCCGAGAAAGGGAAACAGCGCCAGACTGGCGGCTAACAGCACCAATGCCGACCCAAGGACCACCATGCGATGACCAAGCGCCCAGCCGAGAGCCGGCATGTACGCGCGCTTGATCCAACGCAACAGCAGCGTATCTTCCTCCCGGGCATCCTTGAGCACCAGGGAACAGAGCACCGGCGACAGAGTGAGGGAGAGGAGCAGGGAAATCAGGAGCGCGATGATGATCGTATAGGCCAATGGCTGAAACATCTTCCCCTCCATGCCCTGGAGCGAGAGGATGGGGAAGAAGACAATGATGATGATCAGGATACCGAAGACGACCGGCTGTCCCACTTCCATCGCAGCCCGCAGGATCGTCGTCACGGTTCCTCCCTGCGAGTTCCGGTGTTCCGATAAATGCCGGTAAATGTTTTCGACCACGACCACGGAGCCGTCGACCATCATGCCGATGGCGATGACCAATCCTCCCAGCGACATGAGATTGGCGGTCAGCCCCACGCGGTCCATGACGATGAAGGTTGCGAGCGGGGTCAACAGCAGAGTCGCCGTGACGATGAGGGCGCTCCGGACATTGCCGAGGAAAAGAAACAGGACGACGACGACGAGGAGCATGCCTTCCAGCAACGCCTTATATACGGTGCCGAGTGCGGCGGTGATCAACTCAATCCGGTCGTAAAACGGCACGATGCGGAGTCCGTCGGGGAGCAATTTGTGCGCGTGGATCTCGTCAATTTTCGTTTTGACGGCTTGAACCACCTCCCGCGCGTTCCCCCCGCGGAGCATGAGCACGATTCCGGTCACGGTTTCCTGTTGGCCGTTGATCACTGCCGCGCCATGGCGAATCGCGCTGCCGATGCGCACTTCGGCGACGTCGCGGATATAGACCGGCGTGCCGCCGACTTCTTTCACGACGATCTGCTCGACATCCGCCACGGTCTTGATGAGCCCGACGCCTCGAACGATATAGCGCTCGGAATTTTTCTCCAGAATGTTTCCGCCCGCATTGGCATTGTTCTGTTCGACTGCCGTGAAGACATCGTGCAACGCCAGGTTGTATTTCCGCAGAAGGCCGGGATCCACCATGACCTGGTACTGTTTGACGAAGCCTCCCAACGAGTTCACGTCCACGACATCCGGGAGTCCCTTGAGCAGCGGACGGATCAGCCAGTCCTGAAGCGTGCGCCGATACATCAGCTCGGATTCCGGAATCTGCACGCCGGTCGTGTCGTCCTGGGGGCCCTTGAGAACATACTGGAATACTTCGCCGAGACCGGTGGTGTTGGGGACCAATTGAGACAGGGAACCGGGGGGGAGTTGGTCTTGTACTTCCAGCACACGCTCCAGCACGACCTGTCGCGCCAAATAAATATCGACGGAGTCTTCGAAGATGACGTCGATCATCGAGAGGCCGACCTTGGAGAGCGAGCGCACCTCGACAAGGCCGGGGGCGCCGGTGAGCTGGAGTTCAAGGGGAAAGGTGACGAAACGTTCGATCTCTTCCGGGGAGAGTCCCGGCGCTTTGGTGACGACCTGAACCAGAACCGTCGTGACGTCGGGAAAGGCATCGATCGGGATCGTCTCGAAAGCATAGAGTCCGCCCAGGGCGAGCGCGATGGCGACGACGACGACCAGGACACGTTGGCGGAGAGCCAGCTGCAGCAGAGACGCTACCATGTCGTCAGATCTGCGATCCCAATAACTCGGATTTGAGCACGTAGGATCCTGTCACGACGACCGCCTCCTGGTCTTCGACGCCGCCGAGCACCTTGATTTCTTTCCCATTCGAATCGCCGAGCTGAACGGGCCGTATTTCGAAAACCCCCGGCTCGCGCTGAACGAAAACGAACGGGCGATCCCGGTCGCGCTGGATAGCCGATTCCGGGATGAGCAACATGTTCGGTTCCGGATCGGAATAAACACGGACCGTGGCGTACATTTCGGGCTTCAGTTTCCGCTGCGGGTTCGGCAGTTCAAGGCGGAGCCGCATCGTGCGGGTGGCGGGATCAAGCACATCGCCGACATAGGTGATACTTCCCTGGAATGTCTGGTCGGGGTAGGCCGAGACATGCACTTCGACCAGTTGGCCCGTACCGGTCTGGTCGGTCCGGATGTACGGAATGTCCTTTTCAGGAACTTTCGCGGTCACCCACACTTCAGAGAGGTCGGCGACGACAAAGAGTTTTTCCGTCGTTTCCACGACTTCTCCCTTGGTCAGATTCCTCGCGATGATACGGCCGTCGAAAGGGGCCACCACCGGAACATGGGAGCGGATGGTGTGATTCCGATCCAAATGTCGCAAGTCTTCCTCGGTCAGGCCGAGGAGAAGCAACCGATCGCGTGTTTCCCGTTGTTCGGCTCGGAGACTGATCATTTCTCCTTCACGCCGCTGGGATTCCGCCAGACCGATGACCTTTTCCTTCAAGAGCAGTTCCGCCCGACGAAAGGCCCGATCGGCGACATTCAATTTGGCCGTCGCCTTGAGGTAGGCGGACTGCGCCATGCCCAGCTCGCTGCTGTAAAGGAGCGCCAAAAGGGTGCCGCCTTTCACTTCCCGGCCAAGATCCGCATACACATCAATGACGCGGCCGCGAACGAGAGTCGTAATTTCGGCGAGCGCATGTTCGTTAGGTTCCACCGTCCCGGGAAAATCCCGAAAGGTCCGGAACTCTCCGCGCGTGAGCGGTTGCACGGTGATGCCCGCTGATTTCACTTTGTCGGCCGTCAAGCGAATCAGACCGCTTTCGGCGGGGGCGACAGGCGGATTTGCGCCCGTGGCGTTCGGGGGTGGGCCATCGCATCCTGACACGGCGTGCAGCATCATGAGGAGGAGCGCGCCCGCGAGGGTCCTTCTCCGTGTGGGTTGAAGCAACGAAATGCGAGTGTGGCGATCAGGACCAACCGCGGCCATTACAGCGTGCCTCCCACCGCTCGCTCCAACAGAGCGAGCGATATTGAAAGATCAAATTGAGCCTGGGCATAGTCCAGCAAAATCTGGCGCTGCACACGTTGGGCGTCCAGGACTTCGATGAGACTCGAGGCGCCTTGTTGAAAACTAAACTTGGCGATTCGGAGAGCTTCCTCAGCCTGGCGCAGGAGTCCCTTTTCATAGACCTCAATCAAATCCGCCGTCGTTTTTGCATCCTGAAAATGCTGGCTGATATTCCGGATGAGTTCATTGCGCGCCCGAAGAAATTCGGCCTCGCCCTTCCGCTTACTCCCGAAGGCCGAAATGATCTCCCCTTGCCGGCGATCCCACACGGGGGTTGGAAATGAGACCCCGCCGGTAAACGCTTCTCGCCCGATTTCCCGCCAGTAGCTGCCCCCGATGGTGATGTTCGGCACGCGGGCCTGCCGTTCGAACTCCAGACTATGGTCGGCCTGCTCGACGGTCTTTCGCAACCGCATGATCGTGGGATGGTCCGCCAGCGCGCGTTCGGTGAGGATGTCGATGCCGAAGCCGGGGCCGATTCGGTGTAATTGGCCGTCGATGGCATAGCTGTGGCCGAGGGAACCGGCCGTAAGCGTATCAAGCATCACTCGGCCGACGCGCAGGCGGTTGTTGGCCCTTGTGAGCGATTGCTTAGCCTTGAGCACTTCCACTTCAGAGCGAATCGCTTCGAACTGCGGACTTTCTCCCAACCGCACCCGTGTGGTGACGGCCCGATGCACGTCTTCGATGGTCGCCAGGTTTTGTTGCGCGAGTGTGAGATCGCGTTGGGCCAGGAGTAGATCGTAGAACGCGACTTTGACGTCGGCGATCAGATTCAGCCGGGTTTCCGCCAATCCGGCTGAAGCGCTGGCGACGCCTGCTTCTGTGGCGCGTTGGCGCGCGGCGCGTTTGGACGGCCATTCGATCGGCTGCCCCACGCTCAGGTTAAACTCAGTGAGCGATTCACGCACCGCCGGATCGAACAAGCCCAGGTCCCTCATTTTGCCGCGGCCGCTATTCGCGTTGACGGAGGGATTGATGTAGGTATGGGCGGCGACCTGTTGCCCGCGGTGTTGTTCGATGGTCCCTTCCGCGCTCGCCACGGTAGGGTTGCGCGACAATGCCAGGTCCAACACGGTGGCCATGGAGTAGACCGGTTCGGTCGTAGCGGACGGCATGGTCGAAGGGGAGGCCGCCCAACCTGGAACCGCACAGGGCCAGGCCATCACGGACAGCCCCATCACCACACAAGTGATGGCCATGTGGCGGATGAGGGACGCGGGCAAAAGATCGGCCCTTCCTTTTGTGAACCGAATCTGACCGAATCCCGTGTGCACTGATGACTGCCTGTTCGTGGCGATGCCGCAGCCTTCCTGTTTCTGCCGGGTCTGAGCCCTTCGGTATCGGTGAGTGTGTTTCGTGCTCGACATGTCTTCCTCCGCACCGACTTGCGCCATCAGCCGTGGCAGCTCCGCACTCGCTGCCTACGGCCGCTGAATTAACTACCGTATCAGCTTGAAGGCCTGAAGTCTAACAATCGCCGCGTGATGTGAGGGATTCAGCGGAGAGCGGAGGCCAGGTCAGTGGTTCCAGCGAGCAAACAGCCTGTGTGGCGATAGGAGGGGACTCCCGATGACTCGCACTCTAGCGAGTCCAGTACTGTGTGACCTACGGAGCTGACCTGGCGTCAACACTACCCGGCGCGTCGGTCCGGATGACGCGCTCCGTGCCACCGACAGCGTGCTTGTGGTTGGGGGCGGGCGCAAGAAACTCCTCTCCTCTGCCGGCCGGCAATGCGATTCGGGAATGCTCTCGATCGGTCAGCGTTGAGTGTGCCCGCATCGGTAGAGGAGCCGGCATTCCACGGCTCGGAATCTGTTGCGCAATCAGTTGATCGACAATAGCGCCACCTCGAACGACTCTCTGGGTTATGTTTCATTGATAAAACGATCCTTCTTTCCCGCCCGGCGCGCGTCACCATCTACGGATGGTCTTGCGTGAGGCGCCCATAGAGTTGCGTGCACTGCGGACAATATCCGTCGGCAAAACTGAGATCGTGAGAAGCCAGGTTGTGTTTCTGGATGAAGGTCGGCAGATCAGACCATGCCGCCGAATCGCTCCCGCCAGCCCGCTTGTCTTCAACCCGCCAGCAGAATTGACATCGTGTGGCTGTGGGGCTCATGGTCCCGTTCTCCTGCAGAAGCTTCGGGGGCCGGCGGACCCGCGTGTAGTCCAGCTTCGCCAAGTGGTACTACCTTAGCGAATGTCGCGCAGACTGACAACTAGGTGATGTCCTAGGTTGATGGCGGAAGCGCCGGCTGCGACGGGTTCGAAGTGGCGGGACTTCGAAGAGGCTGTCGCTAGGCGGATGTCAGGCCGTGGGCGAGCGCGTATTTCGTCAACTCAGCTGTGGTCCTGAGATTGAGGTGAAAGATGATCTGCGCCTTGTGAAACTCCACGGTTTTCGGGGAGATATTTAAGAGCGCAGCGATTTCTTTAATGGTCCGTCCTTCGGCAATGAGCTGCAACACTTCGCGTTGGCGCGGTGTCAATTCCTGCCGTTGCGCGAAGAGGCCGGATTGCCCCCCAGACAGACCGCTCATAATATCTCGCGTCAGGAGCGAGGTCACAAAATACTGTCCCTTCAAGACCGCATCGATGGCCTGGTCCAGCTCTCTGGCGGCGGATCGTTTCAGGAGATACGCGGAGGCGCCGGCTTTGAATGCTTCGCTCACATACGCTGGATCGGCATGCATCGTCACGAAGATCAGCCGCACGTCGGGGAGTAATTTTTTGAGTTGGCGGCCCGCATCGACCCCGTTCAACAACGGCATGGAAATGTCGAGCAGAATGAGGTCGGGACGCAGCTGCACAGCGGCTTCAAGCAGCGCTCGGCCGTCTTCGACGGCTCCCACGACTTCGCAGCGTTGTTCAACGATTCTCCGGAATCCTTCCAGCACCAGGGTATGGTCGTCGGCCAGTAGTACTCGAGGTGGCGTAGTCATACGGAAACCTCCGTGCGGGGAACATGGATTGAGAGACGGGTGCCTTGCTGAGGGATCGAGTCGATGGTCACACTGCCATGAACCAGGCGCACGCGTTCCGCCATACTCACCAGGCCGAGGCCTCGTGGATTGTCGACCACCTGCTGCGTATCGAATCCGACGCCGTCATCCTGGACGGTGAGGGTGATCCCGTCAGCGGTCGATGCCAGGGAGACGCATGCCTGAGAGGCCTGGGCATGTTTCACGATATTGGCGAGGCATTCCTGGGCGATGCGATAGAGACAGGTGGACACCGTCTGGGGAATGGCCTTCGGTGACACAGGGATGTCGAGCGAGATGGCAAGATTCGAGCGGACCGCGCACTCATCGATGAGCCGCTGCAACGCCACGGGAAGTCCCAGATCGTCCAGTATGGACGGATGGAACTGATAGGCCAGATGGCGAACGTCGTCGGAGAGCTCAGTGAGCCGGTCCTGAATCGAACGGAGTTCTTTGCTGCAGCCGACGGCGGAGGCGGGAAGATTGGCTTCCAATGATTCGGCTTGAACAACCAGCATGGCGAGACGCTGGTTGATATCATCGTGAAGATCTCTCGAGATGCGCCGGCGTTCGTCTTCCTGGACTGTCAGGAGGCGGGCCGCGAGGTCGCGGAGTTCCTGCCGGCTTGTCGCGAGGGCCTGTTCGCTGTTGCGGAGAAATCCTTCTGTCTGGATGTGTCCGGATATTTCCTGCAACAGACTGTGGTTGACGTCGGCCAGTTCCTTCGTCCGGGCATTGACTCGCCCCTCCAACTCATTCTTGGCCTCGCGCAATTCAATCTCTGCCCGCTGGCGCTGTTGCAGGAGCATTGCCGAGATCCAGACGATGATCAGGCTGAAGAAGCGATTGCCGACACCCACCCACAGGGGAATCGACTCGTGCTGAGGGCCTAACGCCGCGCCGGCAATAATCAGTGGTGTGGCGGCTATCGCGGTGAGGAACGGCAACCGCGGATTGGACGAGGCGGCGGCCAGGATGACGATCCCCGCATACAGCGCTCCGACGGCGATGCCGAGGGGCAGAAACAGATCAACGGCGAATAGCGCGCCGCTCAGTCCGATGATGACGGCGAGAATGGGTTGTGTGTGATCACGCATTCCGGACCTGCTGCTTCCCATTATCCATGTCCGGCTCTATCGGTTCAATGGCAGCACGCCCGACGCACCGTCGTCGGGCTACTCATGCTCCATCTGCTTTTTCAGCCGCCGGTCCAGGGCGAAACGGGTCAATCCCAGATGCTTGGCGGCCAACGTTTTGTTGTGGTCCGACAGACGCACGACTTCCTCGATCAGCGCCGACTCGATATCCGCCAATGTCTGCTGACCCAGCACCATCTCAATGCGAAGCGAGGGATGTTCACCTTGGGCCATGGCCACCGCCACATGTGTCGACGCCTGGTCGCGAAGCTCGCGCGGGAGAGAGCCGGCGGTCAGGGTTTTGTCGTGACAGAGAATCATGGCCCGTTCGATGATATTGTGCAGTTCACGAATGTTGCCGGGGTAGCTGTACCGCTGCAGCAGTTCTTTGGCGTCGGGGTCGATGTCGACGACGTCTTTCCCGAATTCCTTCCCGAAGCGCAATATCGCTTGCATGCAGAGCGGAAGAATGTCTTCCGCGCGCACCCGCAGCGGCGGGAGCTCAAAGGTGACGACGTTCAGGCGGAAGAACAGGTCCTCACGGAAGGTGCCGCGGGCCGTGTCTTTCTTGAGGTCGCGATTGGTCGCGGTCATGAGGCGAAAATCGACCGACAGATCCTCCGTGCCGCCTAAGCGCCGGAACGTCCGTTCTTGCAACACGCGCAGCAGTTTGGCCTGCATGGCCGGATCTAGATCGCCGATTTCGTCCAGAAACAACGTGCCGCCTTCGGCCTTTTCCAGCAGGCCGCGTTTTCGCTGGTGGGCCCCGGTAAAGGCGCCTCGCTCATATCCAAACAGCTCGCTTTCGAACAACTCCTTGGGAATGGCGGTGCAGTTGACGGCCACAAACGGGCCGGCCGCGCGCGGTCCGTTACAGTGGATGACCCGCGCGAGAAATTCCTTCCCGCTGCCCGTTTCCCCTTGGAGCAAGACCGTTGATTTGGCGTTTTCCGCTACATCTCGAACCTGGCCGAGGAGCAGTTGCATGGCTGGACTACGCGCATCGATATTGGACAAGACGTAGGCGCTGTTCTGGTCTTCGAGCGCAAATTCGACCCGGTGGCGCAAGGCGAGGAATTCCAGGGCGCGATCGACAACGGGATCGACGCCTGAGAGATCGACAGACTTGATGAGAAAATCGTAGGCGCCCAACCGCATGGCTTCCACCGCATTTTCCACCGTCCCGTAGGCAGTCAACATAATGACGAGGGTCTGCGGAGCGAGCGGACGGATTTTCCGGAGCGCGTCGATGCCGCCCATGCCGGGCATTTTGAGGTCCAGCAGAATCAGGTCGGGAGCCTGCTGGGTGACGGCACTGACCAGGTCTTCCCCGGATTCAAATCCGGTCACGGTGTGGTGTCGGCGAGAAAGGCGTTTGACGATGGCGGAGCGAATCGCCGGTTCGTCATCCGTAACGTAAATCGTGGCCTGCATGATCTCCTTCTTCCTGCATTCGTTGCGGCTGTTGTTGCACGGGCGTCCATATGCGAACGGTGGTGCCGTGCCCCACCTCACTGTCCAGCGCGATGTCGCCTCCGTGCGCGTCGAGAATATTGCGGGAGATCGCCAACCCCAAGCCGGTGCCACGCGGTTTGCCGCTGGTGAAAAACGGTTCGAATACGTGCGGCAGATGACTTGGGCTGATCCCGCTGCCTCGATCCGTCACCGTGATTTCAAGCCCCGGCTCCACCCCGCGGGCCTGTTCCACCAGGGCCACGGTAATGGTTTCGCCCTGTGGAGTGGCCTCGATCGCGTTCTGCAGGACATTGAGCAACACCTGTTTAAATTGATCGCGGTCGGCCTGGATCATATACGGAGCGGCGGGAGCCAAAAGGCTAATGGCCGCCTGTTTCCGCGTCAGGGGGTCATCTAACACCTTGATCACTTCATGCACTAGCTGTGCCATGTCGAAGGCGAACGCCACGATTTCCCTTGGACGAGCATAGTCGATGATCTGATTGACGATCCGGTCCAGACGTTTCGTTTCCTGTAGAATGACTGCCAAATCGGGACGTCGCGGGTCCGCGGCGTCGGTGTCGTCGAGCAAGAGAGAGGTCGTTGAACCGATGCCAACAAGCGGGTTTCTGATCTCGTGCGCAATGCCTGCTGCAACCTGTCCCAGGGTTGCCAGTCGCTCCGCGCGGCGCAAACGGGTTTGCATGAAGTCGAGTGCGGTGATGTCCACGTTGAATCCCTGATACATAACGACCTGCCCCGATTGATCGCGAATCGGGATGCGCCGGCTCAAGACTTTCCGGATCGTGCCGTCCGCATGGAGAAACCGGAAGACGGTTTCGTACGACTGTCCAGCCGCCACCGCTTGCGCGAATTCTGCAATGATCCGGTCTCGATCCTCCGGATGAATGGCGCGCCGCACGGCATCGGGATCTTTTTCTTCGGTCGAATCGAGTCCGGCGAGCACGCTATTGTAACGATTGCTGAAGACCAGCGTCATCCCTCGGGTGGTGAAGATGCCGAAGGGCGCGTGATCGACGATGCTGCGATACTTGGCTTCCGAACCCGCCAAGTCCTGGTTGAGCTGGCGCAGGTTGCCTTCCGACTGTTGCAAGGCGGCAATATGGGACTGGATAGCCGAACTCATGGCGTGCATGACACGCGACAGATTGCCGATTTCATCCGTTCGCGTCATGACGGGAACCTGCGGGATCGGATTCCGGTCGGACGTTCCCACCGCTGTCGCCAGACGGGCCAGCGGTGTGGTGATGGAATGGGCGATGAGGTGCAAGGCCGCCACCATGCAGATCAAGGCAAAGAGCCCGCCGCCCAGGATGGTCATCAGCATCGTATCGCGATCCTGACCGATCTTCGCCAGTTTGGTATTCAAGGCGGTCTGCGTCAGGTGTTCGAATCGGCCCATGTCCTGCCGGATTTTCAACATCAGCGCCCGCCCTTTGCCTTCCTCGATATACTCTCGCGCCTCGTTAGGATGCTCGGCCTTCACGGCGTCGATCAGCAGCTCCTTCTCCTTGATAAATTGTCTGACCAGTTCCTGAACGGAGGCAATGAGCGCGCGTTGATCATCCTGTTGCGACACCTGAGCTTCCAATGTGCGGCCGATGTTCAGGACATGGTCCTGCGCGGTGCGATAGGGGAACAGGTAATGCTCCTGACTCGTCAGCACAAAACCCCGGAATCCCGTTTCCAGATCGACGATCAGGCGCAGGTATTCTGACGCCAGGCGTTGGGAATAATAGATGTCGTTCAATTGGCCTTCGTCGTCGGAAAACGTGGTGACGCTGCGATAGGTCAATATGCTGAGCAGCAGGACGGTGAGCGCGGGAATCACCGACGCAAGAAATAACTTGCGGGCAATGGGTAGGTTGCTTAATAGATCACTCAAGGTAGGCTCACTTTCCGTCGCTATCGTAGTCTGCACCCCCACCACTGTGCAACTTTGCCGCCTGATCGTGGTGTTGATTGATCGCTCCGGTCGATGACCATTCGGTTTGCCTGCGGACACCTTGGACTTCCGCTCAGGCGCTCCAACCCTGCCTTCCCGTAGAGCAATGAGCGATTTCGCACCGTGCGCCCGTGCGATCCCGCCCGGATGCAGGCTGCTTTCCTGATCGCGCAAACCAGTGAAACGCCCGCTAGTAGATGCAAGAAGTCTCATCTGTCGAAGCGACGTCCGCGCGTCGACGCGATTCTTCGCGAGGCATGCGCCTTGCTCAGGGTACTGTTGTCGGGTCTCGGGGACCGAGTCGGTGAATCGCGCGAAGTGCAAGGAATGGCGGACCGAACAAGGAGGAGACAATGGACTATGTGAAACCCTACGGCGTGGTGGAGAGTATGTTGGCCGGTGGCGCCCTCAAGTTGAGTTTGCCACCACGCCAGCTATTGCTGCGCGGCATGTTGGCCGGTGCGTATCTGGGGATCGGGACGAGCATGGCCGTCACAGTGGCCGTCGAAACCGGCTATTGGATCCTGGGAAGTCTGCTCTTTCCGTTCGGCCTGGCGTTGGCTATTCTGCTCGGCGCGGAGATCATCACGGGAAGCTTCGCGCTCCTCCCTGTCGCCGCGGCCGACGGCCAGAAAAACGCCGGACTGTCTCAGGTGTTTGCGAATTGGGGGTGGGTCTTCCTGGGCAATCTCCTCGGAAGCGTGCTCTATGCGGCGTTGTTCGCGATCGCGTTGACCACGGCAGGCGATGCGCCGATCAATGCGGTCGGCAATAAATTGATTGCGATTGCGCAAGCCAAAACCACCTACTACGCCTCACACGGTTCCGCGGGGCTTCTCGCGGCATTCACCAAAGGCATATTATGTAACTGGATGGTCAGTCTCGCCGTTGTCGCGGCCTACATGTCGACGTCGTTGCCCGGGAAATTTGTCGCGATCTGGGGCCCGACCCTCTTGTTCTTTTCGCAAGGGTTCGAACATGCCGTGGTCAATATGTTTCTCATGCCGGTCGGCATGATGCTCGGCGCGGACATCAGCCTCTCCACCTGGTGGCTCTGGAACCAGATTCCCGTGACGCTGGGGAATCTGGCTGGCGGCATGGTCTTTACGGGACTGGCGATCTATGCGGCGCATCGGACGACGGCCCCGGCCGCAGCTCAGGCTCCGGCTCAGCCCGTCAACGCCGGGAGCGATCAGGCCGGATATTCACCGTCGTATTAGAAGTGAGGACGCGTAGTCATGGGTGCGGTGTATTTCAGGCGATTACACGGATGGCGCTTCGTCCTCTTCAACGCCGTACTCGGCTTGTCGCACATCGTCGTGTTGTTCAATGCCGGCTCGTACATCGCCTTGTTGCCGCATGTATCGGGGGATCTGGGCGGGGTACTGCCCAGTTTTCTGACCTGGGCGCAAACCGACTTCATGGTCGGGCTGGCGTTGGGCTTTCCGCTTGCGCGGTACCTGTCGGGACGGATCGGCGACTACCGGCTCCTGATCGGCGCGTTCATGGTGTACAGTGTCGCCTCCTATCTGTGCGGCGACAGCCGAACGCTTGCGCAATTCGTTCCCGCGCGCATCGTGCAAGGTATTGCCGGCGGTATCACCCTGCCGATTGCCCAGTCCATGTTGCTCAACGAATATCCCAAACGGCTCAAGGCTGTCGCCTTGACCGTCTGGGGGCTCTTCAGCATCACCCCCTTCACCATCGGGATGCCGGCGGGGGGCTACATTGCCTACATGCTCGGGTGGCGCTTTCTTTTTTATCTGGATTTTGTGCTCACGCTAGTGATTGTCGGCACGTTGGGCGCCTTATTGTACGGCCGCGGATTCCATCGACGGTATGCTCGCTTCGACCTGGTCGGGTTTCTGCTGCTGGCCGTCCTGTTACTGGGACTTCAAACATTGCTCAACATGGGCAATGATTTCGACTGGCTGGACTCGCCGTTCCTTCAAGTCATCGCCGTGGTATTGCTCATCGCGTTTCCCTGTTTCATTATTTGGGAACTCGGGGAGCGGCATCCGACACTGGACCTCCGGCTGTTCATGCATCGCAATTTTGTCATTGGGGTCATCAGTCTGACACTCGGGTTTTTCTCGGTCCAGGGATTGTTGTCCCTTCTGATCGTACAGATTCAACTCATTCTGGGCTATTCGTCTAAGTTGGCTGGTCTGGCGCTACTGCCCTTGGTCTTGCTGAGCGCCCCGATCATCGCCGTCATGCATTATCTGTGCAAATATGTCGATGCGCGCTGGTTGGTCTGCCTCAACTGTCTCGGCTTTGCCTGGACGTTTTACTGGATCGGATTGTACGACGACCCGCATTCGTATGAAGAATTGTTCTGGCCGATGGTGGTGGAAGGAATTTTTCTGGGTTCCTTTTTCACCCCGATCACCGTGCTGACCTTGCACGGCCTTTCGGGTCCGTTACTCATGCGTGCGGCGGAAGTCGCCAATTTGTTGCGGGTCGCCGCCGGCGCATTTGGCATCACCTTTCAAGGCATTGTTCTGTTCCGGCGCATTCATTTCCATCAACTGCATTTAGCCGATCATTTCGGGGGCCGGCAGTCGATCTCGTACGATCCGATGGGGCAACTGGCAGCGAAGCTCCAGGCGGCTGGTTTGTCTCCCTCTGAAGCCCAGGCCAAGCTCGGCCTGGTGATCCGGCAGGAAGCGGCGATACTCGGCCTCAACGATGCGTTTCTCGTGGCCAGTTTCATCTTTATCGGACTGGGCGTTCTCGTCTGGTTCGCGCATCCGACGCATGTGCCCATCGCGTCCCGTCCTGCGGACGATCTGCGCGTGCGGCGCGCCGAGGAGTTGATTGAGGAGGTTCCATGAGATCGCGTTCAACGGCAGTGCGCCGGGTGCGAATCAGTTTCGGGATAGGCTGTGCGCTGCTCTTCGCGAGCTGCGCCTGGATTCCCAAAGGCGATCCTCCTGCACAGTATCTCGAACCGCCGGAAATGGCCGAGACGCTCGCCGAGGTCACAAGCCGGCTGCAGAATTGGCCAGAGGATCATTGGTGGGAACAGTTCGGAAATCCCGAGCTGAGCGGGCTGATTGAAACCGCGCTCAAGGACAATCCCGGGCTGAAACATGCGTCTGCCCGGTTGCGGCAGGCCACGTCGCTGGTGAAGGTGGAAGGCGCCCGCTTGTTGCCGTTCCTGGAAGCCGATGCCTCGTTGACCTATGAGCGCATCTCTCAACATGGGGTGTTCGCCGCCCTGAATCCCGAAGTGGCCGGGATCAAGATCATGTACGGCATCATCAACCCGCTCAGCTTCCGGTATGAATTCGACTTCTGGGGCAAGAACAGAGCCATGCTCGAGGCGGCTCTAGGCCATGCGGCCGCCGAAGAGGCAGAACTGGCCGAAGTGCGGCTTCGATTGACCACTGGTATTGCCCGCGCCTATTTCCGTGGGCAGGCCCTTCAACAGCAACTCGGCATTGTGAAGACGATTGTCGGCATCCGCCGCGATCTCAAGACCCTTGCGGAAACCCGGTTTCGCCTCGGACTTGACAATGATCAGCCGTTCAAAATCGCTGTGGCCGACTACGAGGCGGCGTTCAAGCGGCAAGCCGCCATCCGCGATCAATTGGATGTGCAGCGGCATTTGCTGGCGCGGTTAGCGGGCAAGGGGCCGGACGAGGCCTCTCATCTCTTTGCCAAGCCCGTGGTGAATATTCCCCGTCAGATTCCCGCGCCGGATCATTTGTCAATCGGCCTGCTGGTGCATCGCCCTGATTTGGCAGCCGCCTTGTACCGAGCGCACGCCGCCTCGCGTTTGGTCAGGGTGGCGACCACGCAGTTTTATCCAACCATCGATCTCACGGGGTTTGTGGGATTTAATGCCTTGACCTTAGCGAAGGGCACCGACAAGCTGGCGAATTTTCTCTTCAGCGGTCAAAGCTTCAGCTATGGTCTGGCGCCCGGCCTGCGGATGCCCTGGTTTGAAGGCGGCCGGTTGCGCGGTGAATTGGGCGCGCAGCGCGCGGAATACGATGCAGCGGTGGAACTCTACAACGATACGCTGCTGGATGCGATGCGGGAAGTTGCGGACAGCTTGAGCGCCTGGCAGACGACCAGCGAAATCATGGCCTCCCACAAACGGTTGGTCGCCTCACTGGGCGAAGACTGGAAATTGGCGAAAGTACGGCTCGTCAACGGCCTGGACGATGATCGCGAAGTGCTGCGTCATCGGTACCCCGTGCTCGAACAGGAATATGCCCTCAGAGCATTGGAGAGCGATCAATTGGTGGCCGCCGTCGATCTGATCGAATCCCTGGGCGGCGGTTATCACAATCCGGACATCGAAAAGCGACCGACACACAACCCGAGCTAAATCTATGACCACCACCACTGCAGATATGTCCCAGGCTCCTCAATCTTCGGGCGGGCCGCCGCCGGCAAGCCCCTATCGCATCCATCCGAAGGCCATTCGCGCGCGCCGGAACCGGCGCCTACTGGTCGTGGCGGGGTTAGTTCTGATCGCCACCGTCGGCTATCTCATGTACTGGTACACCCACGATCGGTTTTGGGTCCGGACTGACAATGCGTATGTCACCGGCAACCTGGTGCCGGTCGCAGCGCAGGCATCTGGAATCGTCACGCAGGTTCTGGCCGAGGAAACACAATTTGTGAATCGCGGCGACTTGCTCATTCGGTTGGATGAACATCAAGCCTATGCCGCATTGGGAAGGGCCCGGGGACGGTTGGGCGAAGAGGTCCGGCGGATCGCCGCGCTGTTCATCAACCGGAAACAACTGGCGGAGAAATTGCGATCGCGCACCGCCCGTTTGGAGTTGGCTGAGCACGACATGGCGCGATATCAGCGGGCTTCTCCGAGCGGCGCCATCTCCAAACAAATCTTGCAGAATACGGCGGACAAAATCGCGAGCCTTGAGGCGGAGGTGCGGGAAACGCAGGCGGAGCTCGACTCGCTCGATGCGCAGATCGGGGGAACGACCGTGATGGCCCATCCGTCCGTCGACCTGGCGAAACATCAGTTGATCGAAGCGCATCTGGAATATGCGCGTCAACAGATTCGCGCTCCCATATCGGGCTATGTCGCCAAACGAAAAGCTCAGGTGGGCGATCGCGTGCAGCCCGGCGCCTCGCTCATGACGATTGTTCCGCTGGATCATCTGTGGGTTGAGGCCAATCTGCGTGAAACGGAACTGCAGCATGTGCGCCCGGGGCAGCCGGCTTTGGTGAGCGTCAGTCTCTACGGGTCCAAGCAAACGTTTCACGGCACCGTCGAAGGTCTCGTCCCGGGCAGCGGAAGCGCGTTCGCCTTGCTTCCACCGGACAACTCCACAGGAAACTTCATTCACATCGTCGAACGGGTGCCGGTGCGGATCGCGCTGCCGGCTGATGAGCTCCGGGAGCATCCGATCAGGCCCGGACTCTCGACCGTGACAAGTATTAACATCAGCGAGTCTGGGCAATCCGTCTGGACGTCGCTCGCCACACCGTCCACGGCCGAATATGAGACGGACGTGTATGCCGATGAGCTTCCCATGGCGGAGTCCATGGCGGAAGAAGTGATGGCGACCAATCTGGTGGTCAATGAGTCCGGGGAAGGCATCGATTCACTTCTCGAAGAAGAGGGGGCCATCGAGCGGGTGATTCCCCGGAAGGCCATGGAGAGGGCTCCGAGCGAAGGGAGGGTGTCGCCCAAGTTTGATCGGTCTCGCGAGCGGGATGACCGGCGTCCGAGTTCGTTTGTGCCGCGACGGAGTCCTGATCTGGGAGCCACCGCCTTCCCCCTCACGCCATCGGTCGGTCCCGATTCCAAATCATTGGGGCCTGAAGCGGGACGTCGTCCGTCGCAGCTGAAATCCGGGTTTGGCGCGGATGAGGGGCGGCGCGCATCAGGTATTGGCCGGCATTAGTCGTCATGTCCTGGGGGCAAGACGTTCATTACGGGCGCCGCAGCACAGGCAGCGGCGAGCGCAGATTATTTTTCGATGAAGATTGCTCTCCCCGTCTGGAATGCGCGGTCGGCTCGTCCTATGATGAACAACGCGCTCTGAGCAACACCGGCATTCAAGGCGTGCCCGCTTTGTTGAGTGTGTGTTTGTCTCTCCTGCCGGCCTCTCGCTCCACAGCGCGTGATCAGCGGTTGCAAACGGTCCCAGTCTTGGGCGGGAGAAGCATGCCGTGCAGAACGTGACGCTCAACTATCGCACTCTCTTGTCGGTCACGAATGTACTGAACTCCCA
>WBZN01000687.1_pt1 | contig 23818 bp, 16 predicted proteins | sample 5204281 | NCBI WGS metagenome assembly WBZN01 (sample SAMN12344347, study PRJNA552823) | activated sludge metagenome | biome: Activated sludge suspended growth; feature: Nitrification reactor; material: Wastewater; isolation source: activated sludge from nitrification reactor of wastewater... | reverse complement strand
CGGCGCCGCACCCGCATGCGCAGCTGTAACCCATCCAGGCGATACAATCGTCGGACGCGCTTCCGATTGATCAGCCAGCCCTCACGCCGCAGCAACACCCAGATCCGCTGATAGCCGAATCGCGGTCGGGCATGGGCCAGATCCCGAATGCGGAGCCGGAGGGCCGATTGATCCTTGGCGCGACTGGTTCGATACCACGAGGCCCGCCCGAACTGCGCCAACCGACAGGCCCGCGCACAACTCACCTGAAACGTCCCGTGAAACCACTGGGCCAGTTCCCGGCGGCGAGCGGGCCTCAGACTTTTTTTCGCAGGGCCTCCGAGAGCATATGCTTGTCGAGCGAGAGATCCGCCACCAGTCGTTTGAGTCGGGCGTTCTCCTCTTCCACCTGGCGCAGCCGACGGAGTTCGCTCACGCCGAGGTGCGCGTACTTCTATTTCCAGGCGTAGAAGGTTTGCTCGGCAACGCCCAGTTGCCGACAGACATCCCCGATGGGGGTGCCACTCTCGGCTTGCCGGAGGGCATACACGATCTGTTCTTCGGAGAATTTCGACCGCTTCATCGATCCACTCCTTTCGTCGAGGACCGCCGAAGCCGCCATTCTACTCTCGTGTTAGATTGCCGTCGTTTTCTGGGGAGACGTCAAAAGTACACGTTGCAATTTCTTGAGAAAGACATGGTAGGTGCCTCGAGAGAGGTGATGAGCTTTTTTGAGCAGTGCTACATCGGTGGTCGGCACCATCAACAGACGCAAGACATTGCGAACATCCTCCTTTTGTTATAAACACGCATACTTCGAGAGTAAAACACGCTGTTCGCGGAATTCGACAAGCTGAAGGCTGCGGCTCGCATCATGGTCGCTGCACAGATGACTGATTCCCGGTCTTCCATATGGGCTTTCTCGCGTTCAATTCATCACATGCGAGCTACGACGCCCCTACTATGCAATCCTTGCGCGCTCTCAGATACTCCGCGACCGAAGCAGCAGCAGATCAATTCTTATTGGAATCACAGATAGACGGAGAGAGAGGAATGGCCCGATGTTAGATCTGACCAAGAACCAGGCCGTCATTGAGGCATTGGAGTCAGCCGGCTATCAAGAGATCAGACTGAACGTCGTCCCCAAACGCTTTCTGTTTAGCGATGGCCGGTCCGAAACAGAACCAGCATGCCCAATGGAGCTGACCCCTCACGTGTTTGACATGTTCGTCGCAGGGCGATATCGTGAGGCATGTTCGCTCGTCTATTCACCACCGTGTCGCTCGTTACCCTAGCCGTCTTGTTCAAGCGTCTCGTGACTCGTAAACCTCCGTCACGCCCGTACCGCAAGGCTGAATCGAAGTGGCCCAACCGAAGCTACCGCGAACCTTCCTGAATTCTGCCGCGGCATCTGCAAAAAATCTTTTTTGCGACTGTCCTGTCCACTACCCCTGCAAACGACTCCAGAGCTTCTCGAGCGTTTTCACAAACGTTTTGCATTCGTGGTCGCTGAGGTCAGAGAACAGTTCCGCCACCTGTTCTTTGTACTCCGTGCAGCGCGGAGAGAGCTCGGTCATGACTTTGTCGGAGAGTTCGATCACGGTGGCCCGGCGATCTGTCGGATGCCGTCGCCGCACGACCAATCCGTCGTTCTCGAGCGAATCAACCAGCGCGGTGACGTTGGTCGCCGTCACGCCCAGTTCCTTCTTGAGGTCGCTCATGATTCTCGGTCCGCGCTCATGAATTGAACTCAGAATACGCAACCGCTGAGGCGACAACCCTTTTTCCACTAACAGCGATTCCGACCACCGTTGATAGGCCGGGGCGAAGCTCCACAGCAGTTCAACCAGCCGGTGCCGCGGCAACGTCGAGATGCAGGGAGAGACGGATAACCTCTCCTTGGCTTTGATTCGGGGGGCAACCTTCATACGTTTCATCGTGCGGACACGGTACTTCAAAACGCGACAACATTCAATCATAAATTATTCATAGATACATCATTCATATATTGACTATTCTTCACAGCATGCCGGATACTGCAGACAGGACTGATAACGAACCGTCGATGCCATGTGGATCTGACGCCCTCGTTCACGACCACTCTTCCAACAGGTACATTATGCGCAATGTCCGACATATCTCATGGCTGCTGGCAGTGCTGCTGACGGCAGCCGCTTGCAACAACGAACAGGCCAGCAGCGGCGGGCAAATGCCTCCCCCCGAGGTCGGGGTCGCGAGAGTGATCTCGAAACCGGTGCAACAATGGGACGAATACACGGGCCGCATCAGCGCGATCGACACGGTCGAGTTACGCCCACGCGCCAGCGGCTATGTGGACCGGGTCGCTTATAAGGAAGGCCAGGATGTGAAACAGGGCGAGTTGATGTTCCTGATCGACCCTCGTCCCTACCGCGCCGCATTGGAAAATGCCCAGGCGCAACTGGCACGCGCGCGCGTGGCGCAGCAGTTGGAGACCATCCGCAACAAGCGCGCCCAGGCCTTGATCAATGACAACGCGATCTCGCATGAAGAACTCGACTTGCGGCGCGCCGCGCAGGCGCAAAGCGCGGCGGATGTGCATGCCGCCGAGGCCGCAGTGGCCACCGCGAAGCTCAACCTCTCCTTCACCGAGGTCCGCGCTCCGGTTTCAGGACGGGCAAGCCGGGCCCTGGTGACGGTCGGCAATTTGGCCACCGCCGACGACACCCTACTGACGACGGTGGTGTCGCAAGACCCGATGTATGTCTATTTTGATGCCGACGAAAACAGCTACCTGCGCTATAAGGAACAGGAGCGCAAAAACGAGCGCAGCGCGCAGGACAATGCCGTCCACGTCGGCCTCGCCAACGAAACCGGCTATCCGCATACTGGAAGAGTCGACTTTCTCGACACGCAGGTCAATCCGACCCTCGGAACCGTGCGCGCTCGCGCCGTGCTCCCCAATCCAGACCGCATTTTAACCCCCGGTCTCTTCGCGCGCGTGCAGTTCGTCAGCGGCCAGAAGGCCGAAGCTCTTTTGATCGACGACAAGGCCATTCTCACCGATCAGGACCGCAAATATGTCTATGCGGTCGATGAGGAAGAAAAGGCGCAACGCAAAGATGTCGTGCTGGGCGGCATGGTCGGCGGATTGCGCGTCGTGCAATCAGGCCTCACGCCGGATGACAGGATTGTCGTGGTCGGTCTGCAGAAAGTCTTTTACCCAGGCATGCCGGTCGCCCCCGCAGAGGTTCCGATGGGCAAACCATCGGCGCCACCCGCCACAGCCATGGCCGGGCAATAGGGAGGCCGGCCGTGGATTTTTCCAAGTTTTTCATCGATCGGCCGATCTTCGCCGCCGTGCTGTCGATCGTCATCTTCGCCGCCGGCTTGATCGCCATTCCTATTCTTCCGATCAGCGAGTACCCGGAAGTCGTCCCCCCCGCGGTCATCGTGCGCGCCATCTATCCTGGCGCCAACCCCAAGGTGATCGCCGAAACCGTCTCGACACCGCTGGAAGAACAGATCAACGGTGTCGAGAACATGATGTACATGAAGTCGGTCGCCGGGTCCGACGGCGTGTTGCAGATGACCATCACCTTCCGTCCTGGTACCGACCCGGATGCCGCCCAGGTCCAGGTGCAAAACCGCGTGAGCCAGGCCTTGTCACGGCTGCCGTCGGAAGTGGTCAGTCTGGGCGTGACGACGCAGAAACAGTCGCCGACCTTTCTGGTGATGGTCCAGCTCCTATCACCAGACGGGAAATACGATGCGCTCTACCTGCGCAACTACGCCAACATCAAAATCAAGGACGAACTGGCTCGCTTGCCCGGTGTCGGCCAGGTGCAGATTTTCGGCAGCGGCGATTATGCGATGCGTATCTGGCTCAACCCGGACAAGATCGCGTCGCGCGGGATGACCGCCGGGGACGCCGTCGCCGCCGTGCGGGAGCAAAACATCCAGGTCTCGGCCGGGCAACTAGGCGCGGAACCCATCGCGAAAGATACCGACTTTCTCATCTCCATCAATGCCCAGGGCCGCCTGCGCACCGCTCAGGAGTTCGGCAATGTCGTGCTGAAAATCGGGACCGGCGGCGAGGTCGTCCGTTTGTCCGACGTGGCGCGCATCGAACTCGGCGCCAATGACTATACGTTGCGCGGGCAGCTGGACAATCAGGATGCTCCGCCCATCGGCATCTTCCAAGCGCCCGGCGCCAACGCGCTGACCGTCCGCGATGCCGTGATCGCCAAAATGGAAGAACTCAAAACACGCTTCCCTCCCGGTCTCACCTACCGCTCGGACTACGACACCACGGTGTTCGTACGTGATTCGATTCAGGCAGTGGTGCAGACGCTGATGGAAGCGATCCTGCTCGTCGTGCTCGTCGTGATCCTATTCCTGCAGACCTGGCGCGCCTCGATCATTCCGTTGATCGCCGTTCCGGTGTCGGTGGTCGGCACATTTGCTGCGCTGTACCTCTTCGGATTTTCGATCAATACGCTCACCCTCTTCGGCCTCGTGCTGGCGATCGGCATCGTGGTGGATGATGCGATCGTGGTAGTGGAAAATGTGGAGCGCAACATTGAAGAAGGCCGCACGCCACTCCAGGCCGCACACCAGGCCATGCAGGAAGTCTCGGGCCCCATCGTCGCCATTGCGCTCGTCTTGTGCGCCGTGTTCGTGCCGATGGCCTTTCTGAGCGGCGTCACCGGCCAGTTCTACAAGCAGTTCGCCGTGACGATCGCCATCTCGACGGTTATTTCGGCGATCAATTCACTGACGCTTTCGCCGGCGTTGGCGGCAAAACTGCTCAAGAGCCACGGGACGCCGAAGGACGCGCTTTCGCGCTTGATCGAGCGGCTGTTCGGCTGGGTCTTCCGGCCGTTCAACCGCTTCTTCAAGGCGAGTTCCGACAGGTATCAGGGCACCGTCTCGCGCACGTTGACACATCGCGGCTCTGTCTTTGCCGTGTATGCCCTACTGTTGGTCGTTACAGGCATGCTGTTCCAAGCGGTGCCGCGCGGCTTCATTCCCACCCAGGACAAGTTGTATCTGATGGCCGGGGTCAAGCTGCCGGAGGGCGCCTCACTCGACCGCACGGATGCGGTCCTGCGTCAGGTCGTCGCGGTCAGTAAAACAGTGGACGGCGTCGCCCACGCTGTCGCCATGACAGGGCTGAATCCCTTGCAGTTTACCAATACGCCGAACTACGGCCTCGCCTTCCTCATCCTGAAGCCGTTCGACGAGCGCCATCGCAGCGCCAAGGACATCAGCGAGGAGATGAATCACAAGATCTCCGCTATTAAGGAAGGCATCACGTTCGTGTTGATGCCGCCGCCGATTCTCGGACTGGGCAACGGCGCGGGGTATGGACTCTTCGTGGAAGACCGGGCGGGATTGGGTTTCGGGGCGTTACAAAATGCCGTCGGTGCCCTGCAGGGAGCGGTCATGCAGACTCCCGGGATGGGCTACCCGATTTCCGGCTATCAGGCCAACGTGCCACAGCTCGATGCCGAGGTGGACCGCGTCAAGACCAAGACACAAGGCATTACGTTGACCGACCTCTTCGCCACGATGCAGATCTATCTCGGCTCAGCCTATGTGAACGACTTCAACCTGTTCGGCCGCACCTGGCGCGTCTATGCACAAGCCGACGGCGATTTTCGCGGGAAGGTCGAAGACATCGCCAATCTCAAAACGCGCAATGACCGCGGCGAAATGGTCCCGATCGGCTCAATGGTGAAATTCAGTCAAACGTACGGACCCGATCCTGTGCTGCGCTACAACGGGTATCCTGCCGCCGATTTCATGGGAGAGGCCGATCCGACCAAGTTCTCGTCGGCACAGGCAATGGACACGATTCGCGACATCGCCGGAAAGGTGCTGCCGAACGGGATGACCATCGAATGGACCGATTTGAGCTTTCAGGAAGCGTCGCAAGGACGAGCGGCCCTGCTGGTATTCCCCGTGGCCATCTTATTAGCGTTCCTCGTCCTCGCTGCCCTGTATGAGTCCTGGACGCTGCCGCTGGCGGTGATCCTGATCGTGCCGATGTGCATGCTCTGCGCGCTCGCCGGCGTCAAACTCACCGGCGGTGACAACAATACCTTCGTGCAGGTCGGGCTGGTGGTGCTGATGGGATTGGCGTGCAAGAACGCCATCTTGATCGTCGAATTTGCGCGCGAGCTGGAACTGCAGGGGAAGGGCATCGTCGAGGCGGCGCTCGAAGCCTGCCGGCTGCGTTTGCGCCCGATCGTGATGACCTCGGTCGCCTTCATCGCGGGCACGGTTCCACTCGTGCTCTCTCACGGCGCCGGCGCGGAAGTGCGTTCGGCCACAGGCGTCACCGTGTTCGCCGGCATGATCGGCGTGACCCTGTTCGGCCTATTTCTCACTCCGGTGTTTTATGTCGGCCTGCGCATGCTCTCGGGACGCCAGTTGATCAGACACGATGAACCCACGACGCGCGACGTTCCGGAACAGGCGTACAGCCCTGCCAAGACTCCTGGTTGAATGCGGCGAGGAGTTGTCACAGATACCCTACCGACCTGCTCGTCGAAAATCGTCCCATCCATGTTCATGATCGAATCGTCTTCGTGACGTCGTGGGCGACAAACGTGCGGCCGAAACTCACGTGATCTGACAAAATGTGATACGCGTCCAACCTGGCTCGATCGAAACCACAGCGTGTCAACGGCTTGCGGACACCCCTGCGACCAATGGCGCAACAGGCCTGCCTCTATCCCCCGTTCCCGCACTTGGCGTCGGCTCAAATCCATATTTGAGCAACAGCTTCTGGATGCGCGGGCTCACCATGAAATCGAGAAATTCTTCCGCCGCCGCAAACGACTCGGTCCGGCAGGTCCAGACCATCGCCTGGCCAAACAACACCGGCCTCTGCGCGCCGGCCAGGTGTTCATCAATGATGCGCACATGGCCGCTGTTGATGGCATCGACTCGATAGAGAATGCCCGCATCGGCCTCGCCGCGGACAATGACGTTCACCACATCCTCGCTGTGCCTGGCATAGATTGGTCGGAACCCATTCTTATACGCCGGGTCGAGTTTCGTAAGCGCCCGAGCCGTGATATCTCCCAAACCCGAGGTCCTGGGATCGGCAAGTGCAATGCGAGTCGCGCGATTGGGCATGGCCTCACGGAAGGACACCGGCGTGGCGAGTGAGGTCGCCGACATGACCAGCACCAGCGAGGTTTGCCCGTAGATTCGCGGCCTGTCACCGATTGTCAGACCTTGTTTCTGTAATTTCGTAATCTCCTCAACCGCGGCAGGCAAGAACACGTCGATTGCCGCACCCTGCTCGATCTCTCGACGAAGCGTCTGCGAAGGCCCATACACGACCTGCACGGCCGTGCCATATTCCCGCTCGAACAGCGGAACAATTTCCTGGAAAACCGGCTTGAGGCTATACGCAGCTCCGATCGTGAGCGGTTCCGCCTGCGCCGGTGCTTCATGCATGCCAAGAGTCGTGACCATGACCAGGAGACACCACACGGCTCCGAGTTTCCTCATCATCTGCGTCAGCATACCCATTACACCATCCTTTCGTTAACCTTCAGCTGCATCCCGAGCAATGTCTGCGTCCATAGTAGCTGACTGGCTCTGCCCTGCGATGAGGAACGCACGCTCTGTCCCGCAGTATGCGCAAGATCAATGCCTATCACGTGATCCGGCGCGCCCTCTACATCCCGGGAGTCAATCATCATATTTCACGCAATGTTGCCCGATCCGCAGGCATCGTTCCGACACGCTCGCCCCGGTTAAACCGCGCACCTCCGCACGTTGCGCTCCGTGCGAATTCACACACACCAGATCAACTGGCTCACATCGCCGGCATCCTGCGCCAGCAGGATGCCGCGTGAAATTCTGCCCCTGCCTCGCTCCTTCCCCTATCGTTCCCTCTTCTCAGTCCCTGCGGATAATGCGTAATGAGACAACGGCATACCTTTTGCTCCATCACTCTTGAATTCACCGGATCGTTGGGTCACAATCCGGCGCGCTGCGACTCACACCGTCTCACTCATACACGAGCGGCCATCCCAGCGGCGAACATGCGGACCTTTTCTGAAGTCGAAATCTGACTGAGGCTCATGAGGGATCACGTGACGCACACGGCACAGCACCTCAGGACTTGTGGGGAGAGGCGCGTATGAATGCGATTGTCCTCATCGCCTTGCGAAGGCCCTACACCTTCGTGGTCATGGCCATCCTCATCCTGCTGATGGGCGGACTAACGGTGATCCACATGCCCACCGACATCTTCCCGAACATCACGATTCCCGTCACCTCCGTGGTCTGGATCTACTCCGGTCTGCTCCCGCAACAGGTGGAAGGACGCATCACGTATCTGTTCGAGCGCTTTCTGACCTCGACCGTGGAAGGCATCAAATATATCCACAGCCATTCCTATTTCGGCAGCAGCATCATCAATATTTTTCTGCAGGACGGCGTGGATGTCGGGAGAGCCGAAGCGGATATCGTCGGCATCTCTCAAAATGTCGTGAAGGCGCTCCCTCCGGATATTTCGCCGCCCATGATCATGCGTCTCGCCCCCTCATCCATCCCGGTCGCCATGCTGAAGATCAGTTCCGACCACCTGACGCCGGCGGAACTCTACAACCTCACCTACATGCGCATCCGCCCCCTGCTCGTCACGGTCCCGGGCATCGTCCTGCCGCACCCGTACGGAGGTCAGGATATGCAGGTCATGGTCAACCTCGATCAGCAGAAACTGCTTGCCCGGCAACTGACGCCGGCGGATGTTCACGCCGTCCTCATGAAGCAATATCTCGTGCTGCCGGCCGGCGACATCAAAATCAAGCAAACGGACTGGATCGTCCAGACAAACGCGTCCCCGGTGAAAATCGAGGACTTCAACGAGATCCCGATCAAGCGGGAAGGGAATGCCTTCGTCTACCTGCGGGATGTGGCCACCGTGCGCCTCATGGGCCGGGTCCAACAGAACGCGGTGCTCGTGAAAGGCAAACAGACCGTCATCCTCGTCGCGATGAAAAGCACGGAGGCCTCTACGCTCGATGTCGTCGACGGCATCAAGAAAATGATTCCGCGCGCCGAGCAAATCTCTCCGAAGGGCGTCTCGATCACGCTCCTCGACGACGCCTCGACTTTCGTGAAGGATTCGATCTTCGACGTCTTGCACGAAATGCTGATGGCCGGTGCGCTGGTCGGCCTCATCGTGCTGTTGCTGCTCGGCTCGTGGCGGGCGACGGTCATTGTCTGGACCTCGATCCCACTCTCGATTCTGATCGCCGTCATCGGCCTGCATCTGCTTGAGGAGACGATCAACGTCATGACCCTGGGAGGCTTGGCCCTGGCTGTCGGCATTCTGGTCGATGACGCGACCGTCATGATCGAAAACATCGATCGCCATATCGAAATGGGAAAACCGCTCGAACAGGCCATCATTGACGCCGCCAATCAGATCGTGGTCCCGACGCTCGTGGCAACCCTCTGCATCGCCATCGTCTGGCTGCCGCTGTTCAAACTCGGCGGCGTCTCCGGGTACCTGTTCAAGCCGATGGCGGAAGCCATCATCATCGCCATGATCGCCTCGTTCATTCTTTCACGCACCCTGGTACCGACCATGGCCAAATACCTGATGAAGGCGCACCATGCCGAAGCTGCCTGAACCGCACGAGCCGTCCGCCGTGAACCCGGCATCGAACATCTTCGTCCGCTTTCAACAGAGGTTCGAGCGCGGATTCAACCGGTTCCGTGATCGCTACGAAGCGCTCCTCGAATGGGTGCTGGCTCACCGGCGGCTCTTCGTCGCCTCATCGCTGGCCGTCGCCATGTGCTCCCTCTCCCTGTTCTACTTTCTCGGACGGGACTATTTTCCAGAAATACGGTCAGGCGTCATTCAAATGCATCTGCGGGCGCCGCTCGGGACTCGGATCGAGGTATCCGGGCGCATTGCCACGCTGGTCTCCAACAGCATCGAAGAGTTGCTGCCCGACAAGGTGGAACACATCGTGAGCAATTGTGGATTGCCGGTGGGCCCGCACAACCTGGCGTTCATTCCGACTCCGACCATCGGCTCTCAGGATTGTGACTTGACGATCCTCTTGCACGACGAGAAGTCTCCGGTGTGGGACTACCGGCATATTCTCCGCAAAGGTCTGAGAGAGCGCTATCCGGGAACCGAATTCACGTTTCAGCCGTCCGATCTAACCGCCAAGATTCTCAACTTCGGCGCGCCGGCGCCGATCGATATCCAGATCAGCGGCCCGGACATGTATCCCAACTATGAATTCGCCCGTAAGCTGGTCGGCAAGTTACGGGACATTCCCGGATCGGCCGACGTGGTGATTCAGCAGACGATGCGCACGCCGACTCTCACGGTCGAAGGGAACCGCACGTTCGGACTCGGCGTGAACCGAACTCTGAAAGACATGGCCGAAAACCTGCTCATGACGACCGCCGGCAGCCAACAGGTCGATCAAGTCTATTGGCTCGATCCCAGCACCAGCATGTCCTACTTGATCAACGTGTATACGCCCCAGCCGCAGATCGACAGCGTCAATAGCCTCAAGACCATTCCCATCGAAGCGTCGGGTCACCCGTCGAACGACCAGGATGTGCAACTGCTCGGCAATCTGGCCGAAATTTCAGCGGAAGGCACACCGGGAGTCATCACGCACGGCAACCTCATGCCGCTGTTCAACATTTATGTCTCCGCCGAAGGGCGCGACCTCGGGGGCGTGCTGGCGGATGTCGAACAGATCACCCGGACCATGCACGACGAATTGCCCAAGAGCGCCGCGCTCGAAATCCATGGCCAGGCGGCGCTCATGCACGACGCCTACTTCGAGCTGATCTTTGGACTCATTGCCGCGGTCATGCTGGTGTATCTGCTGATCGTCGTCAATTTCCAATCCTGGTTGGATCCCTTCATCATCATCACCGCCTTGCCCGGCGCCTTGGCCGGCATCGCGTGGTCCCTGTTCCTCACCCATACACGACTCTCTGAACCAGCACTCACCGGTGCCATCATGACCATGGGCACGGCCACCGCCAATTCGATCCTCGTCGTCTCCTACGCCCGCGAACGGCTTCAGGAGCACGGCAATGCCGTGCAAGCGGCGATCGAGGCGGGCACCACACGCTTTCGCCCGGTGCTCATGACGGCGTCGGCCATGATCCTCGGTATGGTGCCCATGGCGACCGGCTATTCAACGAATGCGCCGCTGGGTCGCGCCGTGATCGGCGGCCTCCTCATGGCGACCGTCTTTACCCTGTTATTCGTGCCCTGCGTCTACGCACTGATGTACAACAGCCGATCAACAGGTCGGCAGGATGTCACCACCCATGCCTAACACCTCTGGTCGAACACTCACGATCATCACCCTGATCGGGTTGTGCGGACTGTACCTTGGCTATCGGGTCTATACCAGCAAGAGCGACGCCGCGCTGCTGCGCGAAAAGACGCTCGAAGAATCGGTTTCCACGGTCTCGATCGTCCATCCCACCCCGGCCGCGGCAACCGAAACCATCACGCTCCCCGGCAATGTGCAGGCCTGGTTTCAAGCCCCGATCTACGCGCAAGTCTCGGGGTATGTGAAGATGTGGTACAAGGACTACGGCGCGCTTGTGAAGAAAGGCGAAGTCCTTGCGGAAATCAACGCGCCGGCCCTCGACGCCCAATATGAACAGTCCAGGGCGGATCTTGCGGCCGAGAAGGCGAAATATGCGTTGGCCGACTTGACCGCCAAGCGCTGGACGGCGCTCAGGAAAAACCATGCGGTCTCCGAGCAGTCAATCTCGGTCCAGGAAGCCAATGCAAAAGCCGAGCTGGCCAGGGTCCGGGCCGCGGAGCAGAACGTCCGCAACTACGAAGCCTTGATCCGGTTTAAAACCATCGTCGCACCCTATGACGGCGTCGTCACCGTTCGCAACATCAACGTCGGCGACTACGTCAACAAGGAAGGCACGATCAGCGCGCCCGGCTCGATCAGCAATCTGTTCACCGTCGCCGATGTCAGCATGTTGCGGCTGTTCGTCTCGGTGCCGGAGGCGTTCGGTCCCTTTCTTCAGCCCGGCCTGACCGCCGACGTGACCGTGCCGCAATTACCTGGCCGCCATTTCACGGCTAAATTCCTGACCGTCGCCCGTGGATTCGACACCAAAACACGGACGGCCGTGACCGTCTTCACCATCGACAACGAAGACCGGGCCCTCTGGCCCGGCTCGTACGCCAAGGTAGAAATCACCGCGCCGGTCGACCGGAAAGTCCATACGATTCCCTCGACCGCACTGGTCTTCCAGGAGCACGGCACGCAAGTCGCTGTCGTGACCGAAGACAGCCACGTGCACTTACAGCCGATTACGGTCAGTCGCTTGCTAGACAGTGCCGTCGAAGTCGAGGTAGGAATCTCCGCGGGCGACCGCATCGTGAACAACCCCAGTGCCGCCTTACTGGAGGGCGACAAGGTTCGAGTCGTCACACCGGCGCCCGGCTATGACCTGATCAGCACGGACGGACCTGCCAAGGAATGACCTCTACCATGACAATCGACGCGGGGGCGCCATGACTTGCACTCGCAGACGAAGCGCCGGGCGAGCGCCGCTTCTCTCGCCGACGTGCAGGCGAGTCGGAGTGGTCCTGCTGACGCTCGTCCTGACGGGCTGCTCCTCCTTTCCGGCTGCCGATCTGTCGCCCACCTATGAGCCGACCCAGTTCGTGGTGCCCGCCTCGTGGCATGGGTCGAGCCCCTTTGTGGAAGCCAAGCCGTCGGACGGCGAACTTCGTTCGGAATGGTGGACGGTGTATGACGATCCCGTACTCAACATGCTCGAAGCACAGGCCATGGAGGCCAACCCCGATTTGCAGGCGGCCGCCGAGCGGTTCGTGCAGGCGCGTGATGTGATGATGAAGGCGCGATCACAATACCTTCCCCGCATCGGCCTCGGGTTCGACGCCTCAGGCAACCGGGAATCCATCGAGCACCTGTTCAGGCCACCCGACGTTCCCCGGTATGAATCGACCGTCGCCGCCGGCGGCATCGCCTCCTGGGAGCCGGACTTTTGGTCGGCTCTGCGCAATGCCACGCGCATCGAAGTCTATCGCGCCGAAGAACGCGCCGCCGACTACGGACTCGCGCGTCTCAGTTTGCAAGCCGACCTCGCCGCCAACTATTTCCTGCTACGCGGCTACGATGCGCAAGCCGCGATCTATTCTCAATCGATCGACCTGTATCGGGAATCGCTGGACATCGTGAACGCCCAGTTCGCGGGGGCAATCGCCTCGGCGCTGGATGTCGCCCGGGTTGAATCGCTTCTGTTCAGCACCGAAACGAAGTACGCGCAGATCCAGGGCCATCGGCAGGTGACCGAACAGGCCATCGCCATCCTGCTCAACCGCGCCCCCGCCGGATTCACCATCGAGCCGATCACGGAACTGCGAGTGGCCGCGTTTAAAGTCCCGCAGACTATTCCCTCCACCCTGCTGGAGCGCCGACCGGACATTGCCGGGATGGAACGCAAGATGGCGCAAGCCAACCGCGCGATCGGGATTGCCCGCGCCGCGTTTTATCCCAACGTCTCGTTCCGGGCGGGAGGCGGGTTTGAGGATGCCGGGATCAGCTTGTTCAGCCTCGCCAACAGTTTCTTTTCCTACGGCTCCTCCGTTGCGCTGCCGTTATTTCAAGGCGGGTATCGCCGCGCGCAATTGCAACAGGCCTGGTCGGCCTACCGAGAGACGGAAGACCGCTATCGTTCGACCGTCCTCAACGCGTTTCGAGAGGTCGAAAACAACCTGAGCCTGACCAATCGTCTGTCGGAGGCAGCCGGCAAACAGGATGCCGCCGTTGGCGCCACCCTCCATGCACAGGAGCTGACCATGGAACTGTATCTTGGCGGCTTAGCATCCAGCCTGGAACTCATTTATGCGCAGGTGGGCACGCTCATCGCACGCATCGAGTCCGTACAGATCAAAGCCGAACTGCTCAAGACGTCGGTGATGCTCATCCGGGCGCTCGGCGGAGGGTGGAACCGTCGTCAATTGCCGAACGACGAAGAGATTCAGCCGTTCGGGACCTTCCAATACGTGAATCTCGATAAACCACCTTCGGTCCGCGGCATCGATGTAAACGCGGCCGACAATTCGAAGCACAATGACCTGACCAGACCGGCCGTTCGGTAAACGTATATCTGCTTTTGTCTGACCGTCCTTTCGAAAAAAACTGGACCATTCAGCCTGATGCGTCGTCTGTACTCTTTGCTGTCATGGGTTTTCCCGGCGTCGTCATTCTTCTCGTTTCCGACGGGTCTCGATCCCTCAGAAGCCAGACTCCTACAACTCAATGGCTCTTGTCTGCTGCTTGCGTCGTCTTAGGATTGCAGCGTAGAGCTCTTCGGCCGCTGCTTCTTTCGGTATGAGGCAGACCGCTCCTGCGCGCTTCATGGCCTCTTGGTTCTCATCGGCCGCATTGACTGAGAGTCCGATGATGACGGTCTCCGGATAGCGGCGGGTAATATGCTCGGTCGCCTCGATGCCGTTCATCCGTGGCATGCTGATGTCCATGATCACCACCGTTGGCTTCAACTGCTCCATAAGGCATATGGCCTCCTCCCCGTTCCCCGCTTCGCCGACCACCTGGATATCCGCGTACGCATCCAACACGGAGCGCAGCCCTTGCCGGACCATGGCATGGTCATCGACCATCAGCACGCGAATTGTTGCGTGTGGCTGGATGTCGTGCTGCGGACGGGGGAGTACGTGAGAGGACTCAAGCCGATGCACGCGCTCCTCCCTATGGCTCGCAAACGGCAAGGTGAGGGTCGCGATGGTCCCCCGTCCAGGCGCCGATTGTATCTCGAACGACCCAGCGAGCGCCTTCATGCGTTCTTGAATACTGAACAAGCCGAACTTCGACGAAATCCCGCCGCTAGGGATATCAGCAGCAGCAGCAGCAGCAGCAAGATCAAAGCCTTGGCCGTCGTCCTGCACCTCAATTCGTAACATGCCATCGGCCTGAGACATTCGAACGGTGGCCTCACCGGTTGCCGCATGTTTCGAGGAGTTGATCAACAGTTCGCGCACGCATTGGAACAGGAGGAGGACTTGGTCTTCCGGGAGCTTCGGTCCGTCGCCGTCGGGCACGGTGACGGTGACGGATTGATGATGCTTCTGCATGTATGACCCGAGCCATTGGAGGGCGGCGGCCAGGCCGTGGTCCCGCAGAACAGTCGGGCTCAGGTCCGCGACAAGCGTACGGGTGTAAGTGAGTGCGTCCGACAGCATGTCGTCTACCTGCTTCAGCAAGGTGTCACCGCCCGGCACGCCGGCCACGATTCGCTTTCCTTGCCCGATCGTGATTTTGCCGAACACCAACAGTTGTTGCAGATGGTCATGCAATTCGGTTGCGATGCGCTTACGCTCACGCTGTTCGGCGAGAGTCAACTCGCTTGCGAGAGCGCGCAACCGCTCTTGCGACTGTCGTAATTCAGCCGTCTTCTCGCTCACCGCCTGCTCCAGCTCGACATTCCAATGCTGCAATTGTTTTTGCGCTTTCGTCAATTCGGCTTCGGTCTGCTTGCGCTCGGTGATGTCTCGCGAGATCGCCAGCAGGTGAACAACCCGTTCGCCGGTGTCGCGGACCGGACTGACGGTGACCTCCCACCACTTGGGCCGGCCCTTGGCGGTGGGACAGAAGGCCTCGAATGCAGTGGTTGTCCCGCTCCCCGCCGCCGCGATCGAGCTGCGAATGGACTCCTCTGCTTCAGCCGGCCACAGACTCCACCAGTCCTTGCCGGCACACTGCGACGCGAAATCGTCGATCTCCATCTGACACTGGCCCGGATCGTTCATCAGCAGCAGATGGCCGTCGAGGTCAAGCACTTTCACGCAGTCCGGACTGCTCTTCATCAAACTGCGGTTGAATTCCTCACTCTGCCGCAAAGCCTCTTCCGCTCGCTTGCGTTCGGTGATGTCCGTCATGACACCGTAGGAGTGGGTGGCTTCTCCTTCTTCGTTAAAGACATATTCTCCCCGTCCGGCAATCCATCGTATCTCTTCCGTATCGGCTCGGATGACACGGAAGTCCGGTTGATAGGGGGTTCGCTCCCGGCGTGCGCGCCAGAGTTCTTGCTGCACCGGCTGACGGTCATCCGGATGCATGGCGTTCACGAAGATATCGATGTGAGCCTTCCCACCCGGTGTCGGCATGAGGCCGAGAAATTCAAAATGCTCCCGGTTCCAGATGCACTCGCCGGTCCGGACGTCCCACTGCCAACTGCCCAGGTGACCGGACGTCAAGGCAAACCGCATCTGCTGTTCGCTTGTGCGCAGCGCCCGTTCCGTCTCGACACGATGCATGGCCGCCGCCACGAGATCGGCGACCACCTTCATGACGTCGATGTCATCCGTGCTGAACCGGGACCTCGAGCGGGTCCCAAACGACAACGTGCCGATCACGCGGCCCTGCATCTGCAACGGATGGCAGCAGTACGCTTGGATTCCGTAGGACTTCACCAGTTCGGTGCGCCGGTCATCGGAGTGCCCAACATCTTCGGCCACGATGCGCCGGCCATCGCGCGCGACACAGCCACAGACTGCTACGCCGGAATCGAGCCATTCGAGTTGGCGCACCTCCTCCTGAGAAATGCCCGCGCAGGCGTTGAGCCGCAGCCGCCCTGCTTCGTCGTCCGCCAGGAAGTTGAAGAAAACGTCGCAGTCGAGGAATTCCATGATTGTTCGGCAGAGATCCTCGACCAGACCCTGAGGATCTTCACTTCCAAGTAGTCGGGCGGCGGTATCGGAGAGGAGCTCATGACGGCGAGCCTGCCAGTGCAACGCCTGCTCGGCTTGCTTCCGCTCCGTGATGTCGAGCGAAACCCCGCTGAACCGCACCGGTTCGTCGCTCTCATCGTAGGAGAAGCGTCCATAGAGCGAGAGCCAGCGCACCTCCGCCGTATCGGCGCGGAGAATGCGGTGCTCCTCAGCGAACAATCCCTGATCTTGTCTGGCGTGCTCGATAGAAGTTAGCACCCTCTCGAGATCATCGGGATGGAATCGATCTTTCCATTTTTGCATCGACACAGGACCGCCCTCCGGTTCATATCCTTGCATCGCCGCATGGCGCCGATTCCAACGTGCCGCCCCGGTCCGCACATCGATATCCCAGGAGCCCAAGTCCGCACCATCAAGTGCCAGCCTTAATCGCGCCTCGCTTGCCCGTAACTCTCGCTCAAGCCGGGCTCGTTCCAGCGTGACGGCGAGCTGATCGCAGACGGTTTGAATCATTTGCACGTCGCCCTCCCGCAAATAGCTGCGTCGGCCAGAAATGAAGGCGATCGTCCCAATCAGTTCACCGTGAGCTAGCAGCGGAAATCCCGCATAACTGGTGGCACCGGCTGCCCGCAGCACCTCACTACCTGGATGTGGCGAGTGTTGGAGGTCTTCGACGATAATCCGTGTTTGCCATTCCGCCACACGCCCGCACAGCAGCTCGCCGTAGCGCATCGTCGCGAAGCGGCGTTGGTCTTCGTCCGTGATGCCGCCATGCATATCCAATCGGAGAAGACCCGGCTGTTCGCTAGGCCGATAGTGGTAGAACATTTCCATGTCGATAAGCCGGGCGATGTCCTGGAATATACTTTCAAGCAGGTGCCGTTCAGGCTCTTGACTGGTCAGCAATCGATGCGCGGTTCTGGCGAGTAGATCGAGCCGGTGAGTGCGTTCACGCAACGACTCCTCCGCCCGGTCACGCTCAATGACGATGCCGGCGAGATGAGCGCCGACCTCGGCGATGCGGCGTTCCCAGTCGGTGGGCTCGCGCGCCTCTCCCAGGCAGAGAAAGAAGGAGGCGATGGCGTGTCCCTCATGACCAAAGACCGGCTGAGAATGGCAAGCCCTGATGCCGTGCGTGAGGCACAACTCCCGCCACATCGGCGACCAATGCTCACTGCCTTCGATGTCCTGACAAGTGATCGGCTGGCCGGTATGGATCGCCGTCCCGCAGGTGCCGATGGGCAGGTCATTGATCGGCGCGCCCTTGATGGCGTCGCCGAACGTCGGCGCGAGATGAACGGAAAACGCATGGCCCATGACGCTGCGGGCGGTGTTCGCGATCAACAGTGCCGCGCGGGCGGTGGGCTGTAGGCGCGTCACGATGTCGGTCAGCGCATCGAAGCACTCTTTCGTCGGCTGATTGCCGGCGATGCGCTCGAGGAGTTGATGCTGCTCGGCAAGGAGGGTCTCTTGCCGCTTGCGTTCGGTGATGTCGGCGACCGTCGCCGCGACCGAGCGCGGCATGCCGGCTGCATCGCGAATGACCGAGACCTCGTTGTGAACCCAGACCCAGGAGCCGTCCGGTTTCACATAGCGTTTCTCGACGGTAAAACTGCAGCGGAGCCCGTTCACCGCCTCGCGGAATTGTTCCAGGTTCCCCGGCAGGTCGTCCGGATGCGTGAGGTCTTGCATCCGCAGCGTCAGCAGCGCGTCACGCGACCGGCCGACAATGTCGCAGTACCGGTCGTTGACGAGGATAAAGCGCCCCATGAGGTCGGTCTGCGCAATACCCGTCGTGCTTTGATTGAAGATGGCGGCAAGCCGCTCTTCGCTCTCTCGTAATTCCGCATTCGCCCGATGCAGGGTTTCCGTCCGCTCTTGCACCAGCCGCTCCAGCTCATCCTGCCGGCGCTTTTGATGAAGGCCGTAGAGGATGGCGCGTTCCAAGCTGCCTGCGTCCAACCGCTGTTTGTCCAAGTAATCGGACGCCCCCGCCTGCAACGCCGCCACGTCGAGGTCGCTCGCTCCCTGGCCGGTCAGCAGAATGGCTGGCCCACGCATCTTCTTGGCCTCGCGCAGCAGCTCGATCCCGTCGTGCGCGCCCAAGCGATAGTCGAACAGGTACACGTCATGCTCCCCGCGTCCGATGGCCTCCACTGCCGTGTCGAAATCGGGCACCCAGTCGAGCGTATACTGACGATGATTCATATCCGCGATCAGGTCTCGGGTCAGCAGGTAATCATCCTCATCGTCTTCGACCAGGAGGACGCGAACCGGCCTCTTCTCATTTGGGGGCTCGTGCTCGGTGCTCATGCGGGCAGCTCCACGATTTCCAACCAATACTGACCAATCGCTTTGATGACCGTGACCAACTGCTCGAACGTGACGGGTTTCGTGATGTACGAGGTCGCGCTCAGGTCGTACGTGCGCAGAATATCCTCTTCCGCCTTCGAGGTCGTGAGGATGATCACGCGAAGGTGCTTGAGGAGTGGATCCGCTTTGATCTCCCGCAGCGCTTCGCGCCCGTCTTTCTTCGGCATGTTCAGATCGAGCAGCAGCAGGCCGGGGCGCGGCGAGGCGGCGGGGTCGCTGTAGGGGCCTCGTCGCTTCAGGTAGTCCATCAGCTCTTCGCCGTCGGCCACGAAGCGCAGGTCATTGAGCAGCCGGCACGTGTCGAAGGCATCCTTCGTCATCATCCGGTCGTCGGCGTCATCGTCGGCCATGAGAATCGTCACCGTGCGATTCTTGTCATGCATGGTTCGTCTGCTCCTTTGCGTGTCGAACGGGAAGGGTGATCCGGAACGTCGCGCCCTTCCCCGGCTCGCTGTCGGCTGTAATGGACCCGCCATGGCGTTCCACGATCTTCCGGCAGATCGCGAGCCCCATCCCCGTGCCTTCGTACTCCTGGCGACCGTGGAGTCGCTGGAACACCTCGAAAATCCGGTCAAGATATTTGACGTCGAATCCGATGCCCTGGTCTTGGACGGTCAGTTCACAGGAGCAGGCGGCCGAGCCGGGGCCGTTGTGGCCCACGAGCCGGCCTTGCACCGATACGTTGGGCGGTTCGCCCGGGCGATGGAACTTGAGCCCGTTCGCGATGAGGTTCTGGAGCAATTGCCGCATCTGCACAGGGTCCGCCTCGATCGTCGGCAGGGCGCCGACGTCGATACGACCGCCCGCCTGCTGCAAGCGGCCTTCCAGATCGGCGCACACTTCCTGGACCGTCGCGGCGAGATCCACGGGAGCCATCGGCTGCGTCTTCGTGGTGACGCGCGAAAAGGTCAGCAGGGCTTCGATCAGATTGCGCATTCGCGCGGCGGCCGCCTGCATGCGTTCGAGGTAGTCCCGACCCTTCTCCCCGAGACCGTCGGCACTGGTGGCCTGCAAGCGGTCGCCGAATGCCTGAATCTTCCGCAGCGGCTCTTGCAAGTCGTGCGACGCGACCGACGCGAATTGTTCCAGTTCTTTATTGCTGCGGCGAAGGGCGTGGTTGGCCGTGACGAGTTCAGCCGTGCGTTCCTGGACCCGCCGTTCCAACTCATCGTGGGCCTGTTGGAGCGCGCGCTCCGCCTGTTTCCGCAGGGTGAGATCCGTCAGCGTCGCCACGGTGCAGCGTCCTTCGGGCATCTCCACCGGCGTCAGGCCGATCTCCACCGGGACTTCGCTGCCGTCCTTGCGCCGGGCGAACAGATCCCGTCCAACGCCCATCGCGCGTGGTTGCGGATGGGCGGCGAATCCGGCGCGGTAGTGTATATGTGGCGGGCGGAAGCGCTCCGGAATGAGCAGCTCGACCGGCTGCCCGATGAGCTCCTCGTGCGTGTAGCCGAACAGCGTGGTCGCCTGCCGGTTCGCCAGCCTGATGCCGCCGTCTGGACCGACCATCAGGACGGCGTTCGGTGAGAATTCGACCAACAGGCGGAACCGCTCGTCGCTCTTTCCTTGTGTCGTCATGGTTTTCGTGTCTCGATGAGGTCCGATGCTTCCTAAGAAGCCAGGCTGCTGTCACTCAATGGCGCTTGTCTCCTGCTTTGTGTCGTGTGTAGGATGGCGTCGTAGAGATCTTCGGCCGCCGCCTCCTTCGTCATGATGCGGACCGCGCCGGCCCGCTTCATGGCCTCTTGATTCTCTCCCTCGGCATTCACCGACAGTCCAATAATGATCGTCTCCGGATACTGGAGTTTGACCTGCGTCGTCGCCTCGATCCCGTTGATGTCCATGACCACCACCGCTGGCCGCAGCTGGTCCACGAGATGGACGGCCTCCTCGCCGCTTCCCGCTTCGCCGACGACCTGAATATCCGCATAGGCATCCAAGACCGACCGCAGCACATGTGTTTTGAGAGACGGCCGCATCGGACTACACACGTTTCACCGCTCCGAGAATGGCATCATAGAGATCTTCGGTCGCCGCTTCCTTGGTCATTAGCCGAACCGCACCGGCCCGCTTCATCGCGACGGCGTTGTCGTCGCCGATATTCACGGAGATGCCAATAATCGTGGTCTCCGGCCATTTGATCTTAATCTGTGTCGTCGCTTCAATCCCATTCATGGGCGGCATGTTGATGTCCATGATCACCACCTGCGGTCGGAGTTCGTCGACGAGTTTCACTGCCTCAACGCCATCCCGCCCTTCGCCGACGAACTCACGCACGGTGCTTCCGAGGATGTGCTCCTTTTCAACACCGAACCATGTGGTGAAGGCTTCGTTGACCGAAACATAGCGGCGTTCGATATCCAGATAAAAGATGAGCGCCGGGACGCTGTTGCTGAGCAATTCCAGATGCTGCTCGCTCTTGCGAAGGGCTTCCTCCACCTGTTTGCGCTCGGTGATGACGCGCATGATCTTCGACGCGCCGAGGATGTCGCCCTGTTTGTCTCGAATAGGCGTAATGGTGAGCGACACGGCAATATCCCGGCCGTCTTTGCACCTTCGCACGGTTTCATAGTGCCTGATGGATTCACCAGCCCTGAGCCGATCAAGAATGATCCGCTCTTCGTCCATTCGATCAGGCGGAAAGAGCAAAGTCACCGGTCGACCGATCATTTCAAGCGCTGTATAGCCCAGCAAGTCCTGTGCTCCCCTGTTCCAACTTGTGATGGTGCCCTGTAGATCTTTGCTGATGATGGCGTCGCCGGTGCTTTCGACGATTGCCGCCAATTTCGCCTGCTCCTGTTCGGCCCGCAAGATGTTGTCCACGTCCGTCACCGAGCCAACCCATCGGTTGACTTTTCCCTGGTCATTGCGCACAGGCAACGCCGCGCGATTACCCAGGCATAGTATACGTCTATACGGCGCAACCGTTGTTGGGATTCGAACAGCACGCAGTTCTCCATACTATGAAGCCATTGATCAAGATTCGCCGCGCGATTCTCGGGATGCAGGGCATCGGCCCATCCGTGACCCGATAGTTGCTCGGGTGTCCGTCCGGTGAACCGGCACCACTCTTCACTCATCCAGATGTTCCCCCCAGCTGCGTCCGTTTCAAACAAAAAACTCGGCACGGCTTCCGCCAAGGTGCGAAATCGGACCTCACTCTCGCCTAACCGTTCCTCGAAGCGTTTCCGCACGGTGATGTCATGGACGATGACCACTGCGCCGGTTGGACGGCCCTCTTCCAAGATCGGACTACAGGTATAGGACACCGGGAAAGGGGTGCCGTTTCGATGCCAAAAGACTTCAGGTCGGCAGGAAACAGGCGTCGTATCGGCTGGCCGATGATTTCTTGAGCGGTATATCCGAATAGCCTTTCGGCAGCGGCGCTCCAGCCAATGACGATCTCGTCGAGCGTCTTAGTGATCAGGGCATTGGAGGAGAGATCGGGGAGATCGATTTCAAGCATCTAGATAGGGCCCCTGAGTCGCTAGAGGGCGAGGTAGCGTGCTATCTATACTGGTATCTATCTACTAGAAGTAAGATATTATAAGTAAGATATGTCCGCTGCTCGAATTTCACGACGGAGCTCGATGCTTGTACTACATGTCCGGAGCGTAAAGAAACTCCTACAGGTGAAAACTAGGGAATTCCCTAGGGACCTTACTCGCGTGAGCCCCTCTGCCTGCTGAAATCCTGAGAACTCCCGCTCCGCAAAGTCACCGGCTGCCCATTGCACCGCCAGTGGATTGGTCCGTGTCGGCATGGATAGGACGAGGCTGAAAGGCAATCACGCCGCCTCGAGTCCAGGGCGATCGGCAGGCGGCCATCGCGCCATTCGGCCTTCAAATCCATTTTCTCCGAATCTACCCCTAGACAAGCACGGACTCATTACTGCGACCGGAAGTGAATCCGCACGGTGAGTTCGCCGTCAACAGGGTCGTCACCTTTGAGTTGAGGCAGGAAGGTCCATTTGTTCAGGGCAATGATGCCGGCGATCGTGAGTTCGCGATGTTTCGCTGATTCAAGCACAACCACCGTCACCTGAGCGTCCTTCGAAACGAGCAGACGCGCCTTCATCCAATCATCGAGGGGCTTCCCCTCCAGCGACGAAGGAATCGCCGGCCATGGCGTGGATTTCGGCACCGGCCCCACCTGCTGATCCTTGTTCAGCGGCAGCCCGTGCACATGCACTTCGGGCAGCTCGATGATGTCCGCATCCAACGCATGATCCGCCTCATGCGTCGCCTCATCCCCCGTCGCAGCCAAGGCCGCAATGGGCAACCAAACACCTACTACCAGTGAAATTGCCTGTATCCATTTCATAATTTCCATCCTACCCCATGACCTGACGGCTGCTCAAACGGGCGGGTCATCCAGCAAGGTCGCATTTTCCCACAGTCGGGACAGATGCCCAACAAGGTCGTCCGGCAAGGCCGCAGGGAACTCGGCGACTGAGGCGTACCCTCGCGGTACGTCGCAGGGAGACGAGTGACTGAGAACGCCGCCGGCGACCTTGTTCGGCATCTGACCTAGAAAAACCATTGACCGCGGAAAAAGAACGACCTCGGCATCCCCGCATGGGCGACACCCAGACCGATGCTCCCCTCGCCCTGGTTGATGTAATACTTCTGATCGAACAGATTGATGATGTCGAATCCCAGTAAAAACTTCTGCCCTTCCCACGGCAACGGAAACACATGGGCAATGGACAGGTTATAG
>WBZN01000684.1_pt1 | contig 23889 bp, 24 predicted proteins | sample 5204281 | NCBI WGS metagenome assembly WBZN01 (sample SAMN12344347, study PRJNA552823) | activated sludge metagenome | biome: Activated sludge suspended growth; feature: Nitrification reactor; material: Wastewater; isolation source: activated sludge from nitrification reactor of wastewater... | reverse complement strand
GAACGGCACGGTGTGGCAGATCACCGAACCGCCTGCAGATGCGCTCAAGCGGCTGAAATCCCTCAAGATCCCAAAGCCCCCACCGATCCTCCACCTCGCTTGAGCGCCTAGATACACGCCACTCTCGGCACCCCGCCGCAACCCATTGCCGGCGCTGGAAAACTCGCGTCCATGTATCCGGTCACTGTGGAGTCGACGACTGGCGCGGTGATCGCAACGCGGGGAGTAGCTGTTGCCGGAGGCCCGGTGCCTCAATCCGCGAACACGATTCCGTTTCCAGTCGCCGCTCATCGAACCGGACATGCGGGTCCGCATCCGGCTCTCGGACAAGGTGACAGACCTTCGCTCTCGGGACATCATGCAGGACGCGGTCGCAGCTTGTACAAACCCAGCGTATCGACCAGATACGCCGTGGGGTATCGCGTGACCCCAGTGCTGCCAACCTTGTGCTTGTTGCACAACCACCGACGTAGCCGGCGCGGGGTGTACTCGTTGATCGCCTTGTACGCCTTGTGGGCTGGTCCGAGACTGAAATAGTTGGCCCAGCCGCGTAGCGTTCGGTTCAGCTCGTGCACCTTCTCGCCGTCTGCCTGCCACGACGTCCCATGCCGGGTCGCGTCTCGGATCGCTCCGACGATGCGACTGACACTCTTCCGCGACGGCCACGCGCACAAATACGCGCGACCCGTCTTCGGCGAGTAATACCGACCGAACGTGTATCCCACGAAGTCGAATCGCTCGTCAGGCAGGCGCCGGATGTGCGTCTTGGCCTCGTTGACCGTGAGCTTCAGCCGCTCCATGAGTCCCCGCATCCCGGCCATTGCCTCTGCGGCATCGCCGTTGCAGCAGATCACGTAGTCGTCCGCATAGGACACGATCTTCGCGCGCAGTCGCCTCTCGAGTCCGCTCTGCTTCCAGCCCAACACAAAGCGACGCATGTACAGGTTGCTGAGCAAGGGCGAGATTGGCGCTCCTTGTGGAACGCCTCGGCCGCTGTCCTTGGCTTGCGTCATACGCTTCGTCCCGCCTTTGCCGTCGTCCTCCTCGACCGGCACGTCGAGCCACATCTTGATCAGATGCAGCATGTGTCGATCCGACACTCGACGCGCCACCGACTTGAGAAGTTCGGCATGCGGAATCGATCCGAAGTAGTCGGCAAGATCTCCCTCAATCACCTGTGTGTGCCCTGTGTTGAGCAGGCGGTTGATCGCCCTGACCGCCGTATGAGCGCTCAGGTTCGCTCGATAGCCGTGCTGCTCGTCCGGTAAATCGGCCTCGAAGATGGGCTCGAGCACCACCCCCGCAGCTACCATCACCACGCGGTCCAAGATCCGCGGGATCCCGAGCGGGCGCAATTTGCCTCCCGCCTTGGGTATCCACACCCGTCGCACCGCTGACGCCCGATACGCCTTGCGACGCAGGGTGTCCGCCAGTTCGCCGAGCCACCGCTCCACCCCGTACGCCTCGATGCCCGCGAAATCCTGTCCGTCGATCCCCGGCGCACCGCCATTGGCTTTGCACCGTCGATACGCGTAGGCGAGAACGTCCGCGCGATACACCTTGTCGTACAAGAGGTAGAACCGATAGTCCGGCGCTCCCTTCGCTTTCGTCTGCAGCGCCACCTGTAGCTTCTGAACACTTGATGGAGGTTCCAGGCTCATCGCCAATCTCCGGTCCCGCACCACTTCCTGCGCTTCCCTTGAACCAGGGCCCCTTTCCTCTGCCGGCGTTACCCGGCTTCATCGGTCATACGGGCCCATCCGCCACCCCACCCAGCCGGCTCTGGTCCTCGCGGACCTCCCGTTGGTCGTCCACGCCGACGACCACTTGATGGGGCTTCCCGTGTTGCTACGACTCCCCTGCACACGCATCCCGCCGCCAATACCCCGGTGGGACCGCAGGGTGCGTTCGTCGCTCGCTTCCCCTGCAATAACAGCCTTCCCCGTTTTGACGGCGGGTCGGCGCCCACGTCACCCTTTTCGGGGCCTGCTCAGCGTTCACTCTCGTTGCGGTCTGCGTGCTCGCCGAACCACCAACGTGGCCCGTCTGCACCGAAGGCTCCAGCCGCTTCGTTACCTCCACGACTGCTCCAGTTGCTACCGGCGGGAGCGACAGTCGCCGGGCGGGTCTACCCCCCGCTAGGGAATCGCGCCTTTTCACGGCGCACGTCAAAGTCGGGCTATGCCGTCTCCTTGATCGATGCCAACAGCCCGGCCGGGTTCCATCTGAACGTGAAGGTGAGTGAGGCCTTCGATGAGTGGCCCAGGACCTCCGAGGGCAGCTACGCGCTCAAGCCCAACCTCACTGACTGGGACGATGAGAAGCTCTGGCGCGCCTATATCCAGCTCGCGCAAGCCGAAGCTGCCTTCCGCGTGCAGAAGACCGAGCTGTCGATCCGCCCGATCTGGCACCAAAGAGCCGACCGCGTCGAGTCACGCTGCAATTGCGCGCGGAGCTCCAATTTGCGGTCATTAATGCACAGAGTCCAGCGCGTGATGTAGACGGAGCAATATGCCGTGATCACGTAGCGCCAGCTTATTTGGATAGCTCGACAATGCCGTCCACACGTCACCGGTCGAGTAATCAATGCTGATCATTCGTCCGTAGGATGCGGGCGACGGAAGCCGGAAGGTGGTCACCAATCCGGTTTTAGGATTGAGCGCATATATTGAATTCGCGCCATTTCCAGTGATCCAAACACGCTCCGACTTCGAGTCATATCGCAAAACGTAGGGAAAGGAATCCGCATCCGGCAACTTGTATTCCTGTTGGCTTCCGTCCAGCGTGCTGTAGCGCAAAATCGACCCATACCCGGAAAGCGGTATCCAAACATTGTCGTTGTCGTCGATGTGCAGGCGGTGCGGCCCGCTTTCCGGTCGCGACAGTTCGATTTCCTTTGCCTTTCCGGTTGAAGGGTCATAGAAGCCGATCTTGTTGGCACCGTACTTGCCGTAGCAGATCAGCCCCTTTGAGTTCACGGCGATGCCGTACGTACTGTCGCTCGTCGGACCCGGCAGCTGAATTCGTGTGACGGCGCCGCCGCGCGTGTCGAGCATCGCCACGGCGTTGGCACCATAAAGGCTCACATAGATATGGCCGCTGGCATCCTTCTTTACGTAGCCCTCGGAGTCGAGGGCAAAGGAATGCGTGAGATCGCCCGCTGAGAATCCTTGGTAGATGTGCCAATCCCCGGTGTGCGTATCAAATTGCGCCACATCCGCCGTCATCTGAAAGGTGATCCACAGGAACCCGTCCCTATCGAAGTTCAGCGTATGCATGCCACCATAGCGAACGGGGGGAGAATAGCTCCTCTGTTCACCGGTTCTCGGATTAACCGAAGTAAGCTTATCGCTATAGTTGTCGCCGACCCACGCCATCCCTGTCTTCGGCTCTATTGCCAAGTCATGTTCGATTGAGTTCGCGTCACCGAGCATGTACTCGGTCACTCGCGCTCCCACCACGTTGGCGTGCTTCGCAAATGCATCAAAATTGCCTGGGGCCGCCCCAAACTTGTTCTCTGCGAGCCACGCTGACAACTTCTTGTCGTCGAAATCAAGAATGTCCTTGTAAGAGCCCTGAATGACTCGCATTTGGTGGATAATGGCCTCCCAGTCAGACGCGCTGCGGGCGACGCGTATCAGTGGCGAACCCGGGTCGTGGCAGAGGGTGCAGCGGGTGAGGAAAGTTGCTTTCATCGGTCCGTCGGGCAACGTGTTCAGCCAAGCAAGCGTTGGTGTGGACAGATGCACGGTGTCTGGGCGCAACTGCAACGGGACCGAAGCATCGCGAACTCCGAGATCCACCTCGACGCGGCTACTGTCGTCGAACCCAGCCCCGCGCGCATAGATCTCATAGTGACCTGGGAATAGGCCATCCAGCCGATACCCGCCATTTGCGTCTGTCAGCACGCTGACTGCGAGCTTTCGCTCGCTATTTTCCGCCGTCGCAAATACGTGTGCTCTTGCTTTCCCTGAGGGATCGCGGACGACACCGGTAACCGTGCTGGCTACAGCTGCAGTCGATAGGCTGGTGCTGACAACCAGCGTCAGTGCCAATTTGGTCTTACGAATGTTCAACGCACTACCTCTGATGACGTCATATTGAGTATTCCGTCTCGACTATCGATCCGAGACGAGGTTCGTATTGAAGGCTCTCGACATACCACTCACTTTGAACGAGTTACCGGCTCAAGAACGATTACCGGAATTTCCCGCGCGGTCTTGGCCTGATATTCAGCATAAGTGGGCACCAGGGCCTCTAACTGGGGCCACAGCACGATGCGCTCACTGCCCTGTGCCACACGAGCGTGAACTGTTCGCTTCCTTCTTTGAATGTAGATGTCTGCTGAAGGGCTGCGACGCAGATTGTTGGCCCAGAACGGATCTTCAGGCGCCCCGCCTTTGGATCCGACAACGACCAACTTTCCGTCCAATTCGAAGTAAGGCAGTGCGACCTCACGCGGCATGCCAGTCTTGCTCCCGCGCGTCACCAGGAGCAGAGCAGGTCGTGGCTTGTAGCCCGCATTTTTCGCAAACAGGCGGTTCAACACCGAGTACCCAGTCCACTTGACCAAAGACCGATCCAGAGCCAATCCGCGCGGCGTCAGCATGAATTCCAGCAACATCGATGAATCCTCAATAGTTAGCCCGCACGCGGTTGAGCATTCGGCAGAACTCCCGTTGGGACGGTGTACCCGTGCTGATCGGCTGGTCCGGCTCCAAGCACATCACTTCGTCTAACCGACCTAGTGACGCGTCTGCGTCCTATTGCGCAGCGGGCAAGTTGACCGCGACGCCACACATCACCCGCGGAGTTCAATAGAGCCGGCGTGCATCAGAATTTCAGCTAGGGTGGCCAGGAATTCCGCCCCTGGTGCACCGTCAACGATGCGATGATCGATCGTAAGACTCAGAGTCATCATCGACCGCTTGGCAATTTCGCCCTGATGGATGACAGGCTTCTCCACGATTCGGCCAACCCCCAGAATTGCTACTTCCGGGAGATTGATGATGGGCGTAAAGGCGTCAATGCCATGATTTCCGAGGTTGCTGACCGTAAACGTCCCGCCGGTCATCAAGTCCGCCCGCGGACGGCTCTCTCTAACCTCTTTGGCTACGCGGTCCCGCTCCTGGGCAATCTCTCGCAAGCTCAATCGTTCGGCATTTCGAATGACTGGTACAGTCAGCCCACCTTCCAACGCCACGGCCACGCCCACATTTATGGCGTCGAAAAGGCGAATCTCCTCTCCGACTAGGGTCGCATTGAGCAAAGGGTGCTTTTTCAGGGCGAGGGCTACGGCGCGAATGATGAGGTCCGTATAAGAAAGACTGAACTGGGCTTTGAGCTTTTCGCGCTGGCCGACCAACTGCGTGACGTCTACTTCTCGGGTCAGCGTGAGCTGAGCCATAGATTGCAGACTTTGCGTCAGGTTCTGTGCGATGCGATGGCGCATTCCCGTCAGGGGAATTACTCGCGCAGGATGCGGTCCAACCTGTGCACCTGAGGACGTTGCGCCCTGGGCCTGAAGGTGCTCCAGCACGTCGCTTTCCGTCACGCGCCCGCCGCGGCCAGTGGCCCGAACCTGCGAGAGGTCTATTCCCTTCTCCTCTGCTATGCGGCGAGCAATGGGAGTGGCGCTGATGGTCGGGACAGCGATTTGAGCTGCCGGTGCGGCAGCCTCCTCATCAACCCTCGGCCCCGCCTGCAGTTCCTCGCTTGCCTCGGCGATGATCGCTACGACATTTCCGCAGGGCACCACACTCCCAGGAGCTACGACTAATTGCGCCAGAATGCCCGCGGACGGCGCCTCAACGTCGGCGATGAATTTCTCACACTCTGCCGTCATCAGGGCATCGCCCTTCTCGACCGGATCGCCCTGCTTCTTCAACCACTCGATGACTTTCATCTCGTCCGCCTGCCAACCGAAACGCGGCATCTTCACGCTGACAGCCATTGACCAATCGCTCCCTATCAAGTCTTTCTGAGCATGTTTCGAACTCGGAGCCCGTAACCCCGGTCGAGCAATTGCCCGCCGCTCGCGGCAGGCCAATTGCCTCAGCACTTCAGGATTGCTACAGAAGTGCGGCTCGGACCGCCACTTCGATCTTCTCCGCATCCGGAAGCGCCATCTTGTTAAGCGTCGGTGCCGCACCGATGTGCGTTTGCAGTCGGGTCACCCGCTTGATCGGCGCCTTAAGGGACGCAAAGGCTTCGTCGTCTTCGGTCACTACCGTGGCAATCTCTGCCGCGGCGCCGCAAGTTCGTGGAGCCTCATCGGCGATGACCAGCCTGCCGGTCTTCTTGACGGACGCCAGGATGGTGTCCTTGTCTAAAGGGACCAGCGTGCGAGGGTCAACCACCTCCACGGAAATTCCCTGGCGGCTCACCTTCTCGGCTACGGACAATGCCTCCTGCACCATTGGCCCGATTGCAACGAGGGTCACGTCCGTACCCTTCCGTTTCACATCTGCCACGCCCAACGGAATGATGTACTCCTCCTCAGGCACCGGACCCTCCATGTTTCCGCCGGGGCCGGAGAGAAATACGACGGGATTGTCATCCCGGATGGCGGCTTTCAGGAGGCCTTTTGCGTCGTAAGGGGTGGAAGCCACGACCACCTTCAACCCGGGCTCGTGCATGAACATGGCATAGGTTGAATTTGCATGGTGGGCTCCGCCTCCCAGGGCCCCTCCTCGCTGACCGTAGTCCGTCATGAACACGAGAGGCAGCTTCACCTGGCCGCCGGACATGTACCTGTGCTTTGACGCGTCATTGATGACCTGTTGCAAAGCGACGTACATGAAACTCAACAGGGAACTGACGACCGGACGAACTCCCGCCGACATCGCAGCCCCGATCGCAGCGCCGAAAAACGCAGTCTCCGACAGAGGAGTGTCCATGATCCGATCGCCAAACTCGCCGGATAGCCCCGATACCCCCGTGTACAGGCCGCAACGGATGTCTTCGCCCATTACGAAGACCGACTTGTCGCGTCGCAGCTCCTCGGCCAGCCCCTCGCGAAGCGCCCGCCCAAAGTACATCGTTCTCATAGTGTTGTCCTCCATTCCCTCAGACAAAGAGATCTTCCAGAGCCTCTTCAGGGTCTGGGTAAGGGCTTTCCAGAGCGAAGGTGGCCGCCTGCTCTACCGCGGAATGGGCCGCTTCCTTAATCCTGGCGACGTCTTGCTTTGACAGGAATTTTCTCTTCTCGAGCAGCGCCTCAAAAATCGTTATGGGATCTCTTTGCTTCCACTTATCGACTTCTTCCTGTGTACGGTAGGGCATACCCTTTTCATAGAGGACTTCTTCCCAATAGATATGACCGTGGAATCGATAGGTCTTGCACTCGATCAAACTCGGTCCATCACCTCTGCGCGCTCTTTCGACAGCCGTCCTCGTTGCCTCGTATACGGCCCGAACATCCTGCCCGTCCACGACGGCACCCGGCATGCGATAGCTCGAAGCCCACGCCCCAACATCGGGATTCCCGAGACGCTCACGGGCGGGAGAGGAAACTGCGTAGAGGTTGTTCTCGCAAACGAACACGACCGGGAGCTTCCAGATCGAGGCCATATTGAGACACTCGTGGAGCGCACCCTGTTGCGCCGCACCGTCTCCAAAGAATCCAACGGACACCTGCTTCGTCCCCTGAAACTTCGCCGCCAGTCCAGCCCCTAGGGATACGGGAAGATTCGAGCCGCAGATCGCGAAGGAGCCGAGCATTCCTACGCTCATGTCGTAGAGATGCATGTTTCCGCCCTTGCCTTTGCTGAAGCCGGTCTTCTTACCGAAGATTTCCGCTGCCAGTTTCTTCAAGTCCATGCCTTTTGCGATGGCGTGACCGTCTGGTCGGTGGGTGCTCGTGAGGCGATCATCAGGGCGGAGATTGGCACAGACGCCAATCGCCACCGCTTCCTCACCGTCGTACGTATGCATCGCTCCAAAGGTGAGCTCGCCCGACATGACCATCTCGCCCATCTTTTCTTCAAAGCGACGTGTGGTAACCATCTTTGTATACATGTCGAGCAGCCTGTCTCTTGACAGCTCATCAAAGGCCACGCTTGTCACTTCTACTTCCCCCCGATCTTGAACTGAACCTTCATTTCCTTCTCCGGGACACTGCGGAAGATCTCGCTGACGTCTCCGGAGGTCTTGACGGCATCGAACGGGACCACCCTTGAGACGTACGAGTCACCGTCAATCTTCTTCTTGGCCAAGGCGTCGATGGTCAGTTGATAGTCTCCACGCGCCCTTCCGCCGCGCCACGCTTCCTCGGCAAAGAACTGGCCCATGTGCTTGATCGTAATTTCCTTGTACCAAGCCATTCGCGGCTTCTCGGTATGGAATGCTTTTTCGTAAGTGATTCTTACGTTGACAACCGTTCCTTGAGTCCGGGCAATGTCGATCGCGTCCTCGAAATACTTCCAGGATCGCGGAATGTAGTCTTCGGTCGAAACAAACACGATGTCCGCACCGAACGGCATCAGCTTGCTGATTTCCTGGACCGGATCGACTGACGTTGGATCGATGACCACGTCAGCCCCGAGTCTTCGGGCCACGTCCCGCCTGACCTTGAGAGGGTCTACGACGATGACCTGCGCGGCGCCCGCTGCCTTACACCATTGCATGGTGCTCAATGCATAGTCCTCGAATCCCAGGACTACGACGTTGTCCCCGACCGCAATACCGGAGTGCCTGACAATCCGAGTGCCGCACGCGAGAGGCTCGACGTTAGCGGCAGCAGCGTCGCTAACCTCCCCCGGAATCTTGTAGGCCATCGGAGCGGGCCGCAGAAAATAGTCCGTCAGCATTCCCCAGTACGTGACGCCGGGACGAGGAGCCAGCGGGAACGCCATATCCAGTCGTTCGCACGTCAATCCTGCCCGGCATCGAAGGCACTTTCCGCATCTTGAGGAGACCTCGAGAGTCATCCTGTCACCTGGCCGCCAACCCTCGACGTCCGGACCCACTTCGACCACCTCTGCGCTTCCCTCATGCCCGAGGATTGAGCCGGGGGGCCAGACGCCCGTCGCGCTGAATGCGGCCCGATCGCTAAAGCAGATTCCGACTCGTAGAGGCCTGAGCAGCAACTCGCCTGATGCCGGCTTCGGCGGCTCGGGCAGATCCTTCACCACAATGTTTTCCACGCCTTCCCAAATCAGAGCCTTCATTGCGTCCTCCTCCGAGGGTCATTTTCGTCTAGCCCGGCGCGCCGACGATGTGCCACTAACGGCGCTCCGTGTGCCGATAAGATACGTCTAGCGCAGACGCCTGTCAAACGCGCCGATCGGAGAATGCGGCGACGGTCGATAACTCGGGAGACACCAGAGTCCTTCCGGTCCCGCAGCCGTCGTATGACCCCGGCGCAAAGCGCTGCTGTAACTCCTCGGAATTGGCCGCAATCCTGCGCTACGACACTCCGCGCCCGCATCGCAACATACGTTGAATGCGCGCCCCGGCGGGAAATCCGAGGCCGATGGGACCCGCACGATGCCGTCATGCCGACGCGGCTCTGTGCACGTCGGTAGTTGATAAATCCGCGCTGCGCGAGGGTCTGCAGACGACAAATCTCGACGCCACCCCGCCGGGTCATGAGCCAGCACGTGAAGGCACGTCAGACGACCGCGACTCAGCCAGAGTTGACGACGCGCAAAGCTGCCGAAAACGGTTCGATCAACCGCCGTCGCGCCGATTTTGGGGCGCGACGCAAGGACCGCGGGTCCTTGAATGCTCTCACCCGAAGGGTAGTGGCGCGGAGCCTGCCAATTCGCGATCAAGCCGCACGATTGCGCCGACTCGTCTATTCACGCTGACGTGCGCGCTCTGGTCGCCGAACGCCATTGTGCGGTTGCGAGCCGCTGCTCGAGCATGCGCAGCGTCGCAGAATGCGCATCGCACAGCACCCTCGTGGTCGGAGCGCCGGTCTATCATCAAGTGAGATCAACGATCCGATGGCCAGACGGGGCGGCCCTACCCCACCTCCCCGCGCCATCTTCCCAATCCCGCTAGAGCCCGAGGCCGCCGGTCACGAATCCGGAGCACTAGTCGACCTCATCGCTGAGAAGAAATGTAACCTCCGTCGACTACGATCTCTGCTGCGGTGAGAAAGGACGCTTCATCGGAAAGCAGAAAGCGAACGACTCGCGCGATTTCCTCCGGCTGACCGAGTCGCCCTAACAGAATTCGACGCTCGAACATGCCAGGGAATTGCTCCACCATCGATTTGATCATAGGCGTGAGCACCGCGCCCGGTGACACTGAATTGATCCGAATACCGTGAACGGCGAGCGAGTCCGCGAGCGAGCGAACCAACGAGAGTATTCCGCCTTTTGACGCGCTGTACGCGGGAATCATTCCATTGCCGATAGTCGCATTGATTGACGCGATACCGACTATCGCGGAACCCTTTTGCGACCGTAAATCTGGCAACAATGCACGAACTATTAGGGCGAGCGCTCGCAAATTCACGTTGAGAACGCCGTCCCAACCATCGGCCGTCAGATCTTCGACTGATTGCTGTGGGACAATCCCCGCCGCGTGAACTAGCCCACCAATTGCTGGCAAAGTCTCACGCGTGCGCTTCAGCGCGAGGGGGATTGCACCGGCATCACGCAAGTCAACAGCAATGCTCATCGTCGGAATGCCATAGTCGCTTCCGAGTTGCATCGAAACCGCTCGGCAGCGGTCCTGATCCAGGTCCCACAGCGCGATCGGGCGACCGACTGCGGCAAGCGCTTGCGCGCAGGCAAATCCAATTCCCGAAACACCGCCTGTAACCACAACGGTGCTCGCGGGTGCATGCAAGGCTGGTTCCAATGCGGCGGATCTGCTCACAGTGCGTCCTCGAAACGGGAAAAGAGGATGCAATTACTATAACCCTTTCCCTACGGTTTAATTGGTCCGTGGGAGCTCTACCTGAAATTAACTAGAGCCTCCTAGCGGTAACTCGACAGGATTTCGCAGCGGCGGTCGACGCGTGGCGTACTCTCAAATTGCGGAATCATGCATTCAGTTGCCCTGCGGCGTCGCGCTGGCTCGAAGCAAAATTCGATCAGACGAGCGCCGCCCTCACGCTCGTCGCTTGCGGGGCTGCGCGCTTTCGCTGACAATGAGCTACAGACGAGTTCTGCGTACGAGCCTCGGTCGCAGACTGAGACGAATGCGATGCACGCGGCCGGTGCAGCGCGCTCAACCTGGCCAATGACCACAGAGTGCCCATGTATTCGTTATACGCTCTCTCAGCATCCGGGAGTCGCATATTCCGATTTTGTCAGCGACGCGGTGCGAATGCTGTCATTTGCAGGTTAAGCTGCCTGCAACGCCGCTGCTCTTTCGTGACAACCGGCCCCGGTGGGAACCATGGCATCGACAAACGCTAAGAAGCAATCCAATCGGCGCAAGAGGCCACCCGATGGCTCATTGAGCGCTCCAGTACGCGACAACACCCGGCCGATGCGAATGCAACGCCCTGGAGGTCGTACGGAGAACGTCCGGAAAGCCGTTGCGACGACTGTTCTCAACCTTCTCGAGGCTGGAAAGATCCAATTCACCGTTCTTGAGGTTGCAGAACGTTCGGGTGTTGGACGCAGAACCGTTCATCGACGATGGCCCAATCGCCTCGCCCTCCTTAGGGAGGCTCTATCGGAGCGTCACTATCCCCTGACGACCGAGTTCACCGACGACTTTAAGAAGGATCTCTATCGTCTTGCCGTTGCGCTTCGCAACTTTTCATTGGATCCGCATGAGGTCTCGCTCAGCAGACTGCTGGCATCCACCAGTGACACCGAGTTCCGACGTGAAATGCTCACAGACTTCGAGACCCGCGTGACCAAACCGGCCCTTGAGCGATTCCGAATGGCGCAGGAGTCGGGCGAAATTGGCAACGAGGTCGATCCTGCCATAGCACTCATGATGCTAGGGACAAGCATCTTTACGCAGTCGATCGAGATGCGTGCCCCTCCGGATGACCGCCAGTTGCGCAAGCTCGTCGCTGCTACGCTGCGCATGTGCCGTCCTTAGGCTCTGTAAATAAATAAAGGTATCAAGTAGAGGACGCTTGCATTATGCTGTTGCGTCGTGAACACCGTGTCCGAGTTGAGACGCAAGTTTCGTCCCGCGTGGCCGCACTTGGACGAGCGAACTCGACGGATCATGGCGGCAACTGAGGCGATGAGCTTGGGCTATGGCGGAGTGTCCTTGGTAAGCCGCGCCTGTGGTTTGTCGCGAAAGGCGATTCGCAAAGGGATTGTAGAGCTCGGAAGTGGAGGCAAACCGTTGCTCGGGCGCGTGCGTCGCGTGGGCGGGGGACGTAAATCGATTATCCAGTCCGATCCTGCTCTGGTACAGACGCTCGAAGCATTGATCGACGAGCAGACGCGCGGGGACCCCGAGTCGGCGCTGCGCTGGATCTGTAAGAGCACGCGCTCGATTGCTGGGGAGCTGGCCGAGCAAGATCATCCAGTGAGCCACATGAAAGTGGCGCAGATTTTGCACGATTTGAACTACAGCCTGCAGGGCAATCGCAAGACCGAAGAGGGCGCGGATCACCCCGACCGCGATGCGCAGTTTCGGCACATCAACAGCGCAGTGAAAAAGTGTCTGAGCCAAGGCATCCCGGTCATTTCGGTCGATACCAAGAAGAAGGAGATCTTGGGCAACTACTACAACGGCGGTGAGCAATGGCTGCCGGCCAAGCATCCCCGCAAGGTTCAGGGCCATGATTTCCCGAGCCCCTCGGTTCCCCGTGCCTACCCGTATGGTATCTATGACATTGGCCGCAATGCGGGTTTCGTCAATGTCGGGACCGACCACGACACGGGCGCCTTTGCGGTGGCCTCGATCCGCGGCTGGTGGCGTTCGGAGGGCAGGCATATTTATCCGCAAGCCACTTCGATACTCATCACCGCCGACGGGGGTGGTAGTAATGGCTGGCGCCTGCGACTGTGGAAGTTGGAGCTACAGAAGCTCGCCAACCAAACGGCCTTGGACATCTCCGTCTGTCATTTTCCACCCGGCACGAGCAAGTGGAATAAGATCGAACACCGGCTCTTTTCCTTCATCTCATCGAATTGGCGTGGCGAGCCGTTGCGCGACTACGAGACCATCGTCAACCTGATTGCCGCGACGAGGACAGCCAAGGGCCTGAAGGTCACTTGCCGCCTGGATCGCAGAAAATATCCGATCGGGCGCGAAGTGAGCAAAGAACAGATGAAGCAAGTCAATCTGCAACCCAACAAGTTCCACGGCGAGTGGAATTACTTGATCAAGCCAAACGTGAACAAGTCGACTTGATACCCTTATTTATTTACAAAGCCTTAGCTCCTCCAGATAATCTGCCCAGCACTGCATCATTTGGCGGCGGGCGGGTAGCTTCTGGGCCTTGTTATACGCTGCCCGAGTCTTGTTGCGCTCAATATGCGATAGCTGCAATTCAATAAGGTCCGGTGAGTAGTCCAGTTCGTTGGCGAGAGTGGAAAAAATGGTCCTGAATCCGTGCGGCGTCTGCTGGTCCGGCGTGTAGCCGAGTCTTCGCAAGGCGCCACCAATGGTGTTCTCCGACAGCGGTCGCACCCGGGAACCGATCGCGGGGAAGACGTATCCGGTCGGACCGGTGTACTTGTGCAACTCCGTCAAAAGATCCACCGCCTGGCGGGCGAGTGGCACGACGTGAATGCGCTTTCCTTTCATCCTTGAGATAGGGACCCGCCATGTCGGCTCTTTGCTCTTGAGGTCGATCTCGGACCAATCCGCCTTTCGCAGCTCACTCATTCGCAAGAATACGATAGGCAGAAGTTTCAGCGCCGTGGCGGTCGCTATCTGTCCGCTATACCCATCGATGGCACGCAACAATTCCCCGACTCCCCGCGGGTCCGTGATGGCCGGATGGTTGGTGCTCACAATGGGGGCGAGCGCGTCCTTGAGGTCCGCCGTCGCGTCACGCTTGGCCCGGCCGGTGGCGATGGCAAATCGCATCACCTTGCCGATGCGCTGCCGGGCTCGATGGGCGGATTCGCGCTTGTCGGCTGACTCAAGCTTGCGCAGGAGCGGTAGAAGGTCGGGCGGCTCGAGCTTCGAAATGGAGCACTGCCCGATATGAGGGAAGATGTGGCTTTCAAACAGCGCCTTTGCTTTGACGTAGGTCGAGGGCTTCATCTCCTTGGCCTGGAGCCCAAGCCACTCCCGCGCGATGCTCTCAAAGGTCGCCGACGCAGCCTCCTCGGCCGCTGCCGCCTTACGCGGGTCCTGGTGCTTTGCCAACGCCCGGCGATGCTGGTCTCGGTGGGCGCGAGCATCGGCGAGCCCAATCTCTGGGTACCGACCGAGCGCGAGCAATCCTTCCTTGCCGCCGTGGTTGAATTTCAGGCGCCAAAGTCGCGAGCCGGTCGAGGTCACGAGCAGATGCAGCCCGGAACCATCGTAAAGCTTGTACGGCTTGCCGCGCGCCTTCGCAAAACGAAGCGCCGTGTCCGTCAAAATGTTCTCGCCTTTTCGCATACCCCGTGACCTCCAAAATACCCCGTCCCGTACCCCGAGGGCCTCACGATACCCCCATATTTCGGGGTATGCGAATATACAAGTAATTCTATGAAGGTAATATAACCAATTGTTAAATCATATATTGCTGTACAGCAACATACTTCAATAAACAGCAAAGAGTGCCCCGGGCAGGAATCGAACCTGCGACCTATCGCTTAGGAGGCAATCGCTCTATCCACTGAGCTACCGGGGCCATGTTGACTGGTCGGCGAGCCGCCGGTCGTTTGCCGATGAGGGGTTGGTGGAGAAGAGGAGGATCGAACTCCCGACCTTCGCATTGCGAACGCGACGCTCTCCCAGCTGAGCTACTTCCCCGACCGGCGCGTATCTTACATGACTCGAAGCAGCGCTTGTAGGGCTTTGAACGCCTTGCTGGACTGCACTATCCTCAATGCCGTCAGGGGGTTGCATCAGGGATCGGGTCGCAAGGAGGGTGAGATGCTCGAGGTGGGCGAGAAGGCGCCGGAATTCACGCTGCCCGACCATGCCGGGCAGGATCGTTCCCTGTCAGGGCTCCTGGATCAGGCGGGCCTGATCCTTTACTTCTACCCGGCCGACTTCACGCCGGGCTGTACGCGGGAGGCCTGCCAGATCCGCGACCTGCATGAGCGGCTGTTGCGGGCCCGCATGCAGGTCGTGGGCGTGAGCCCGCAGGATCCGGCCACCCATGCGCGTTTCCGCGAGCGCTACCAGCTTCCCTTCACGCTGCTGTCGGATATCGACAAGCAAGTCATCCGCATGTTCCGGCTGGAAGGTCCCCTGGGGTGGGGGGTGCGTCGTGGCACCTACCTCATCGATGCGAATCGCCGTATCCGCGGCGCGGTGCTCGCCGACCTGCGCGTCGGCCGCCACATCCGCTTCGTCGAGGAGGCGCTGATCCTGCGCGAACCGCCGGGGCAGCGAATGCCTCCTAAGCGATAGGCCGCAGGTTCGATTCCTGCCCGGGGCGCTTTTACGACATCCAAGCCGATCCAATCGAGTACATCACCGGCCAATAAAATTCAAAAAACACCGGCATTTCTCGTCTATTTTTGCGCGATGACGGATCGGGGTGACTGTTGACAATGCGACATCACGGGGGATAAATCGCGGGGTAACGACAGGCGACAAGGAGGGGTTACCCCATGCTGAGCGAATTCACCGTCCGCAACGCCAAGCCGCGCGAGAAGCCGTACAAACTTACCGACGAGCGTGGTTTGTTCTTGATCGTCAATCCTTCGGGCTCGCGCTGGTGGCGATTCAAGTACACGCGCTACGGCAAGGAGCGCGGCATGTCATTCGGCGTCTATCCGGATGTGTCGCTCGCCCTAGCGCGTAAACGGCGCGACGAGGCGCGTACGCTCATCGCAGAAGGAGGCGACCCCTGCGAGAAGCGCAAGGCCGAAAAGCTCTCACAAGCCAACAGCTTTCGCGCTATCGCGGATGAATGGCTGGGCTTACAAAAGGACAAGCTCAAGGCCAACACCTTCACCAAGGCCAAGAGCATCCTGGAGCACTTCATCTACCCGCGCATTGGCGACGTCCCTGTTGCCAAGGTAACGGCGCCCGAGCTTCTGGCGGCGTTGCGGAAGATCGAGGTCCGCGGCACCCATGAGACCGCGCACCGGGCCAAGCAGCGCTGTGGGCAGATCTTTCGCTATGCGATTGCCACCGGCAGGGCGGAGCACGATGTGTCCGCGTATCTGAAGGGGGCCCTCGCGCCCGTCGTCACCACCCATCACGCCGCGGTGACCGATCCTGCCCAGGTGGGGCAGCTGATGCGGTCCATCGCCGGCTACTGTGGTGACAGTTCGACCACGTACGCTTTGAAGATCGCCCCGCTGACATTCGTGCGGCCGGGGGAGCTGCGGTTGGCAAGGTGGTCCGAGATCGACCTGGAGGCGGCGGAGTGGCGCATCCCGGCCGAGCGCATGAAGATGGGTAAGCTGCATATCGTGCCCTTGTCACACCAGGCCATCGAGTTGTTCAGCGAACTGCGGGCAATCTCTGGTCACAAGGAATACGTGTTCGCGTCCTTGCGCTATAAGAACCGTCCAATGAGCAACAACACCGTCAATGCCGCCTTGCGCCGCCTGGGATATCCACGCGAGGAGATGACGGGCCACGGTTTTCGGGCGCTGGCATCGACCTTGCTCAATGAGCAGGGATGGCCGCCGGACATCATCGAGCTCCAGCTTGCCCACGCGGAGCGCAATAAGGTTCTGGCGGCCTACAACCGTGCCCAGCGGTTACCCGAGCGTCGCAAGATGATGCAGGCCTGGGCTGATTACATCGACGGCCTTCGCGACAGCAGGGGCGACAACGTGGTCAACATCCGGGCGGCTTAGTTCTCGTTTCCACATAGCGCTGCAGCTCCCTCGAGGTGATGAAGGTGCGGCGTCCATCCTTGTGTGGAGTGATGAGGCCTTCGCGGATCCGGCCATAGAGTGTGGCGCGGCTGATACGCAGGATCTTCGCGACCTCGGTGATTTCAAAGCGCAGTTGGGGGAGTGGGTCTGGCTGGTTCATTCGAGCCTCCGTTTGCAGGATGTCTGCGTGCATTCGTGAGTGGTTGGGATTGCTGGCTTTCACATTAGTCTGTCGAGGTTGATTTTCGTGCTCGGGGTTTGATCTGGATTTGCGGTCGATCTCTGGTTGGCTGCATCGAGATCCCTTGCGGGCGGTGGTCTCCATGCTTGGCCCCGGCGGTCAGTTCGTGTTGGCGACGGCATCTGCTGCAGTGTCATCTGCGGAGTTTGGCCGCTATCTCGAGCGCTTTGCCGGATAGCCTCGCGGCGGCGAAAGTCACACGATGCACGACATGACAGCGGACGCATTCATTCAGTGTCGGGTAACGCACGAGACGAAAGACCGGTTTGCGTTGCTCGCTCGCAATCGTGATTTGTCGGAATCGAGATTGCTCAAGAAGTTGATCGAGGTCGCGCTCGCCGGCGCCGGGATCGGCGACGACAAGCCAGCGGAGATCCTAGAGCCGGTGTCGGTGAAGGATCGTCTATCTGTCAGGCTGCAGGTAGAGGATGCGCTGTTGTTGCGAGAACGCGCCAGGGCGAGAGGAATTCCAACGAGCCGCTATGTGACCTATCTGATCCGGTCTCACCTTCGGCAAGTGGCGCCGCTGCCGGCGTCGGAGCTTGACGCCCTCCGACGTAGCATCGCTGAGGTCGGAGCGATCGGGAGGAATTTGAATCAAATCGCCCGGGCGGTGAACCAAGGGGAAATTCCGAACGGACCGACGCGCGCCGAGGTCCAAGTGCTCATGCGTGCGCTGATCGGCCTCAAGGAGCAAATCAAAGCAGTGGTTGCCGCCAACTTGACCAGCTGGAGAGACGGGCACGGACAGTCGTGGAGTTGATTTGCGATCTCGCCTCTCGGCACTGCAAGGCTTTGTCCCCCGCCTCTGTGAACAGATGTCCGAGTAGTATCCGAAGTTGTCAGGACGTGTCGCAAGAATCACGACACGACCGGGAGCGAAATTGTCTATGCAGCGAAATGCTCTTAAATGCGGCGGAATGCAGTGGCTCGGTCGATGGGAATTTCTCGCCGATGAAACTGCACCCAATCTGCACCCAGCGGGAGATTGGAGGAAAAATCCTTTTCATGGCCGTACCCGGCCGGCCGACTTCTTTACAGCTTTCGTTCTGATCTACGATCGCGAAGAGACGCAGTGGCACAAAGATGATTGGCCCTATCCGGTTAGATGGCGGCCAGGCGATAATGAGGTCAGTTCGGCGGCTCTGGACTTCTGGTTTTCCACCCGCGGCTGCCCGTAGACGGTGCCATTATGGGTCTAGATACCGTGGAATTGGCGTATGCCGTCGAAGAGTATTTCAAGATTCGCATTCCCGCCTAGGAGGCGGGGCAGATGGATACAGTGGGAAAGCTTCTGTTCTGGCTGCGGCTGGAGCGAGATCGCCTGGGACGAACCGAGTGGAATCAAGAAGCACTTTTTCAGGCGTTGCGACAGGTCATCCATCGCCAGACATGGATTCCCAGTGAGGATATCGTTCCTGAGGCAAGGTTTGTCGAAGACTTGAGGCTGGATTGAGATGACCTTCCGATCCCCATGGCGGATGGCGCCGGCGTGGCGATGACGGCTTTCGCGCGGTTGGCGGGTGGCATCCTGTGTATCCTGGCAATCGGTCTATGGCTGCTGGCTCTACGAATCCTCTACGTACTCGTCACGGTACCTGAGGCATCAAGAGCCGAGTGGATCGCGGTGACGGGCTTGGCTGTATTTGCCGCTCCGTGCTCGATTATCGGTCTTCGTCTGGTCTTCAATCGTCCCAATTTACACGGATCGGCGTTGTCTCCAGTGGCGTGGCGGCTGCTCTCGCTGCTGTTCATCATCGTGGGCGCTACGCTTGTCATCGTTGCCGCCCGACACGCGCAATTGCTCCTCATATTGGGTGCCACACCGACGTTTTTGATCGCCTATTGGTGCCAGCTCGCCGCTCGCGGCGCGGTCATTCTGGAGAGGCCCTCCCCCGTCTTTCCCGCCAACACCTCGCTGATTGAGAAAGGAGGATTTGCTCCGCCCGACTTTCGTTACGGGCTGGAGATCCTCAACGACCCCACGAGTAAGATGGACTTCGTAGTGTCGGTCCTGCGCGAAGATGTGGGCATGGAGGAAGCGGAGGCCATCAAGACCATGCTTCACATTCATCAGCAGGGAGGCGTACTGATTCCAACGAGCTCGTTTGACGACGCTCAACGCATGGCGGAGGCCATCCAGCGCAAGGCGCGAGGGCAGCATCCTCTGGTGTGTCGGGCGGTTCAGGCGAGTACGGCCGATGTGCGCTAGAAGTTGGACACGACGACACACCTGCCTGTTCATGATGGCTGCCGGGACCATCGCCCAGATCGGGTTGTTGATGTTAACCGGCGGCGCGCATGCCGCCGAAGAGCCCCCGGCGCCAGCCAACGGCGGATGGGGGCCATGCGCGATTGGTTTCCACGATTTCGATGCCGAGGTCGACGGGCCCATCGACCGTTACGTTCGCGGTCGCACGCTGTTGTCGTATACCCAGATTCCGTCGTTCGAATCGGAGTGGGGAGTCCGCGTTTACGAGGATCGCGGTGAGTACCGAATGTTGGTCGCTCGCTTCAGGGCATCCGTCTGGCAGAGCGCATACCGGGAGATCAAACCCCACGTCTTCGATCGCGATCCCTCGGTTCCTCCTCCTGGCCTGTGGATCGACGACGTCAATTTAGATACCGATACGGCGCGCCTATTGAGGCACGTGATCACGCGGGAAGTGGATGGACAACGCGCGAGCAACGAGCGTATGGGATTCGACGGCGAGAGCCACACGGTCAAGGACGAACATGGCCATTGTGCTGCGATCTGGTCGCCGGATGTGGGAACCCGTGCGATCACACTGGTCCGCGTATTTGGCACATTTCGCTCGCAGGCACGAATGCCTTGGCCGTTGCGCACCTTCTGGGAGCAGCGGGCATATCGACAACTACTGGAGTTGGCTGGAGAACCTATGACACCGAAGGACTGGTTGATGCTGATGGGTCTTGCATTGTCGGTCATCCTCGTCGCCTCGCTTCCCATGGTCATCGGTGCGTTCACGCTGATGTGGCCTCGACGACCGGCGCGAAAATGCCTCTTCGTGCTCGCCTGTGGTGTTTTGAGCTACGGCATGACCTGCGTCGCCGGCGTCATCGTTCTGCCCATCATTCTCGGTGGGGCCCAGGTGTCGGGCTTCATGAGCAGCATCGGCAAGAACGACATCAGCGAATTCCTCGCCTCTTTCTATCTTTTGTCGCCGTGGATCGTCGGTATCGTTTGGATTCTTCTATCGATATCAGTCCCCATCTATCTGCGCACCCGAGGCTGGGCGAGGTGGATGGGCTCGCCAGCGCAGCAATGATCGGGCATTTCAAAATGACAACCGAGGAGGAGTATCAGGAAGCGAGTCCCGGCGCATGGCGGACCCTGGCGCTGATTTTGCTGGCCCTCGCCGTGTACGCGGCTATCGTGTGGTCGGTGCACCTGTACTTCGATGGACGATATGAACACGCGACGCCCGGACGGCAACGATTCTTCTGGTTCGTCATGGACATGACGCTTTACGGATTCAGCATCGCCGCCTTGATGTTTACACAGGCGGTGTGGCTCTGGAATCGAGGACGCAAGACCGTCGCCGCTCAACGCTTTCCAACTCCAGGCGCCCTCGTGGCGCGCCGAGTGAAAATTGTCCACGGGAAGCCCGCCGTTCGATGGGGTCGACTCCTGCAATTCGGCGCTGTTGTCCTGGCTTTGTCGGGATGCGTGGGTCTGGCGCTAGCGATCTATGCGTTGATGTCGTTGTAACAAATCTTCAGGATGTAGGTTATTTCATGCTCACTCGTCGCACTCTCCTGACGGTCGTTGCCGGGTTGGCTGCATCGAATGCCTATGGGCGCGAGGATCTGGCTGCACTTGCTCGCTACGAACGCGAGACCGGGGGGCGGATCGGTTTGTACGCGAAGAATCTCGCCACCGAGAAGAAGCTCCCCTGGCGTGCGGATGAGCGTTTCGTCCTATGCAGCACGTTCAAGGCGTCACTGGCGGCCCTGATGCTGTCGCGGGTGGATCGTCGTCAGGACTCGTTATCAGAAGTAGTGCCATTCGGGCCCAAGGACGTACCGGATTGGCATGCGCCCGTGGCGAAGCAACGCCTGGCCGCCGGCTCGATGACGGTGGGCGAGATGTGCGAGGCGGCCGTCGAATATAGCGACAACACCTGCGCCAATTTGCTCTTGGCAAGGGCGGGCGGGCCGGCCGCCTTGACGATCTTCTGGCGCTCGATCGGGGATGGAGTCACACGCCTGGATCACAACGAACCGGCCTTGAATCGCTCACCGCCGGGGGATACTCACGACACCACCACGCCAGCAGCCATGGCGGGTACGTTGCAGCGGCTGGTGTTGGGCGAGGTCCTGTCGCACGAATCCCGCGGCCGGCTCACGGATTGGATGGTCAACTGCCAAACGGGCGCGAATCGCTTGCGGGCCGGGCTGCCGGCTGGGTGGAAGGTGGCGGACAAGACGGGGAACAACGGTGAGGATGCGGCGGGGGATATCGCGGTCGTATGGACGCCGGCCGGTTCACCGGTGGTGATCTGTGCCTACACCCAAGGCGGAAAGCCGACGCCGGAGCGTCTGACGGCGGTATTCACGGAGATCGGGCGGATGGTGGGGGAGCGGTTGGGGTAATCGTATGACGGATGAACCCACACCGGAAGAATGGAAGCGCCGGCACGCAGAAGCCGTCAAAAGGGTCATCGAGATGTTTCCGTTCGAGAGAGTCACCGTACCCGGGGATTAGGCATTGGCCACTTGGCAGCGTCTGGCCGGCGCGGGCTGCGGATCGCCAGTGATCATTGGCTATCGGATGCTGAATTCAAGTTTGCCCTATGATCGTGTCTCGTTTCGTCAACGCATCGGAAGAATCTTAGCGGTGTTCTTCACTATTTCGATCGGGATCGAAGAGCTGGATTCTTGGGTCAGAGCTTGCCGCGCAGTTTTCATTTCGAAAATAGTAGGTCCGTCCCTCTCTTGAAATTGCGCCGGTATCTCTTGTGATTAGATCGCTGTCGGCGAAAAACCCTAATTGTGCAAGGTGCTTAGTATTTGCTTCTGCGAGAAATTTACCAGCATGGGCAGTTAGAGGCGACGGAGGCGTTTGTCGGGATCCAATTGCGGCCAGCTCGTCACCCGTTATCCCTTCGAGCTTCACGCAAATAATCCCGCTTCGCGTCGCGGTTAGTTGATCTTTCATCGCCAAACCTATCGTTTCGAAGATTTCGCCGATAAGGTTGTCAGGGCTCGACGATTCGAGAATTACGATGAGCGCTCCTTTGTTTGGAGTGTAGTGAGAAAATAGGTGAGCATTTGTCGGCCCAAAATTCTTATCTACGAAGTTTCGGATTTCCTCTTGTGGTATCTCTGCTCGGGTAAATGGGGATTTCGAAGCGTCGAATTCTGTTACGGTGATTGTTGCTTCACGGGTGGACGTCTTGTTGTTACGGAGAAGCGATTCGCGCGCCTGCCTGCAAATTGCAAGGCGCGTAGACCTGTCGCGTAGTGTATTTCCATTAACCGTAATTCGGAGTACGAGCCCGGCTGTTAAGCTCCGAATCAACTTCTTGGAGTCCATGGAAAACTCGTGCGCAAATTCTAGCGATGGGCGGCGATGGATTTTCCGGCCTTTGTCGTGGGAAATGGATTTGCACTCCACTTCAAATTCAACCCCATCTCGTCGAGCCAGCCAGTCAAATGTTCCGTCACTTGGAATGAAAATCTCGGAATTGTTGCGGACGAGATGTGTCGCGACAAGCAACTCGAATGCCAATCCACGTAAATCGCTTGGCCGCTGTATGCAGCCACGAACCCGACCTAGCAGTTGATTGGAATCTTTCTTGGATCCTGAATCGTAGAGGCTCATACACTGCGAGACGAATGACGCGGTTTCGTACAGCGACGTGGTTTCTGTTGTGACTTTTGGGAATGCGATGCCCCTCCTTAGGCAATCTGATAGATGTGCGAACTGCAGAACCATTGAGTTCTCAGTTTCTAAATGGTCTTTGAGGAACCTGTTTCCGCGAATCTCTTCCGAGATCTTCCTCGCGCGCGTAGTCCATAGATTGCTACCAACCAACTCTTCGAAGCGTTGAAATTGAGATGGAAAGTCAGCGCTTTGTATTGAATCTGCGAGATACAATTGTCTCTTCCGCGCTCGATGTCACCACCGAGATGCCTCGGAATCCTGATTTTGCTTGTCCTGTACAGGGTGGCAAAGTTTGAGGTGTGCGATGGTGACGGGCTGAAGGGTCCGGTTTACTCGCGCTCCGGAATCAGTGAAAGCTTAATGAAGCTGCAGGAGTCCACGATATCTTCTGATTCTTTGGACAGAATTTGCAAGTCCTCAGACGAGGCAATCGGGCAATTGATCAAGACAATCCCGGTGGGATATAGCGTTTAGTGGCGGGAAGTACTGTGGACCCAATTTGGACCCAGCGTAGTTTGAGTTTGGACCCAGAGGGGTTGGGTGACGAAAAATGCTTTTAGAATCAATGGTCGGGGTGACAGGATTTTAACCTGCGACCTATACGTCCCGATTTCAGTATCGAGAATCAAAACTTCTGAATTCCAAGCGACGCTCACGTCACGGCAAGCTGTATACGATCCGTCCCCCAACCATCGTTTCGACGACCTTGACGTTGGCTATGTCGGCCGCCTGAATCGTCAACGGATTCCGGTCAAGTCTTACTTTCCGCACATCGCCGAGGTGATTTGCCGCGAATTACTGCCGGCGCCTCAGGCCCGCAAGGCGCTGGTGGGCACGCCCAGCAGATCGAGTAG
>WBZN01000106.1_pt1 | contig 24024 bp, 16 predicted proteins | sample 5204281 | NCBI WGS metagenome assembly WBZN01 (sample SAMN12344347, study PRJNA552823) | activated sludge metagenome | biome: Activated sludge suspended growth; feature: Nitrification reactor; material: Wastewater; isolation source: activated sludge from nitrification reactor of wastewater... | reverse complement strand
ATGCCGTGGGCGTGGAGACCGATGAGGACGGGCGCTTCGTGCTGAAACCTTTACCGGTGGGCACTTACGAAGTGAGCGCCACTTATCCTGGCTACAACACCCGGGTGGTGGAGGCCGTACGCGTGGACCCCGGCCTGATCACCCGTCTGCCGGCGATCGAGCTCACGACCACCCTGGGCACCGTGCACGTGGTGCGCGACCGGTGGGAGGAACCGCTGATCCGACCGGACGACCCTTCGCGCATGGTGATGACCTCCACGCAGATCAAGACCAACGCAGTCCGCAAAGATCCCGTGAGGATGATCGCCAGCATGACCCCGGGCGTGACCAAGGCGGCGAACAGCGACGAACTCTACTTCCGCGGCTCGCGCGCGGGCAGCATGGCCTACTACGTGGACGGCGTGAAGGTGACCGGCAGCAACCCCGGCGTACCTTCCGAGGCCATCAGTCGAGTAAGCGTGTACACCGGGGGACTGCCCGCCAAATACGGCGATGTGACCGGCGGCGTGGTGGCCATTGAGACCAAAAGCTATTTCGATCTTTACCAGCAGCGGAATGCCGGGCGGTAGGTGGCAGGGATCAGTTGATAGTGCGTAGTTGGTAGGTGTCAGGTGTAGCATGGACCGCCGCGAAAACCCATCTCATGCTTTGCTAACCTTGGGAGCCACTATGTTCGGCATGGCGTTGAGGCGCTTTGATGGAGCAGCCGGGGCGCCCCGCAACTGACAAGCGCTCCCCAGCCCTGAACCATGTTCCTCCGGAGAAGATCCACCAGCACACAGCCCGATGAGGAGCTCGTGGCCCAGGCCCGCACCGGCAACCGGGCTTCCTTGGGCACGCTGTGGGACCGCTATGCGCACCTGCTCTTCGGCGTGGCGATGAAGTACCTCAAGAACACGGAAGCGGCCAAGGACCTGGTGATGGAAGTTTTCATGGACCTGCCTGCACTGGCCGCCAAACACGAGGTCCGGGCCTTCCGGCCCTGGGTGCATGCGGTGGTGCGCAATCGGTGCCTGATGCGCCTGCGCAAGGCGGAACCGCATGCATCCCCCGGTCCGTTCCCGGTTGCCGAAGAAGATGATGGAGCCGTGCTGAAGGAAGCTTCCCTTCAAGCCCTGGAGACGGCGATCGCCCAACTTCCCGTGGGCCAGGCCCAATGCATCCGGTGCTTTTACCTGGAACGGAACAGCTACCAGCAAGTGGCCGAGCGCACGGGCCTGCCGGTGGAACAAGTGCGCAGCCATTTGCAGAACGGCAGGCGCATCCTGCGCATCATGATCAAACGCCATGGGCACACGCACTAACCCCTTTCTTCCCGGGGCAGCGCCCGACCGGGAACGGCTGGAACGCTATGTCCAAGGTGCGCTCAGCCAGCAGGAACGCCATGAGGTGGAACTCCATCTGGAACAGGACCCCCTGCTGCGGGAAGCCCTGGATGGCTTGACGCGCCCCGGAGCATTGGACGCAATGCACAGCTTGCGCAACCCCTCCACCGGGCGCTCCCCGCTGAATTGGCCATTGCTGCTGGTGGCTGTTGCAGGGCTCGGAGCGCTCCTGTTCTGGACCTTCTCCCGTCCCATGGGGGAAACCCCGGTACGGTCTCACGCACCGGTCTCCCAAGCGGCTCTTGCAGGCTCCGTTCCGGCCACCGTGGAAAGCACCTTGTCGGTGGTGGATGCTGAACTGGAAGCGCTGCCCTTGGAGCAGTGGGTCACCAAGGAGCCAACTGCAGAACGGTTCCGCTTGGACCAAACGCATACCGGCCCTGTGGAACGCGGTGGCGTGGAGCGCATGCCGCCCCAAACACCACGGATGGAGCGACAGCCTGCCACACCGGCCCCCCTGCACGACCAGGCGGGCCGGAGTTCACGCCGGCAGCTCTTCCTGCACGGCATGAAGGTGGTGCTCCCCGCTGAACCCGATCACGGCAACTCCGACCTGCCCTCTCCCGGCCGCAGCGCCAATACCGAGGCAGCCCGCAAGGACAGCATTCCGGCAATTGTTGCGGAGCGGCCCTACCTGTTCCTGATGGACCATGCCCTGAACGCCCTGACGCAAGGCGGGGAACGCACGGCATTGGAAGACCTGTACCTGCTGCTGGGCCAGCGGCCTCACGACGTGAACGCGCAGTTCTATGCGGGCCTCGCCTGCTATCGCCTGGGGCTGTATGCCCGTGCGCAAGGCCACTTCAAGGCGGCCGCTGCCAATTCCGTGGACAGCTTCCGGGAGGAGGCCCTTTGGTACCAGGCGCTGACGACGGAGCACACCACAGGGTTTGCCGCTGCGCAACCGCTTTTCGAACGTATTGGGCACGAAGGGGGCTTCTACGCTCACCAGGCGCAAGAGCGGTTGCAACAAACCCGGTGACGGCCACCCGCTCCGGCCGGATGTTCATCGACGTGCCGCCCCCAACGGAAACGGCAAAGCCCCCGGGGTTCGGGGGCTTTGCATGACCGAAGGAGGCGGGAACCCTGCTTAGTTGCCTTTGGCGGCAGCGGGGATCACGCTTACATAGCTCTTGTCGTCGCGCTTGCGGCGGAACTCCACGGTGCCGTCCACCAATGCGTAGAGGGTATGGTCCACACCGATGCCCACGTTCTTGCCGGGGTGGTGCTTGGTGCCGCGCTGGCGAACGAGGATGTTGCCGGCGATGGCTTGGCTGCCGCCGTAGATCTTCACGCCCAGGCGCTTCGAGTGCGATTCGCGGCCGTTCTGGGTACTGCCTTCACCTTTCTTGTGTGCCATGGCTTCTCGGGGTTCTTATCAGGGTCGGTACTCGTACCGGATGTGATCACTACTTGTCGTCCTTTTTGGGCGCAGCCTTCTTGGTGGCCGCTTTCTTGGCCGGGGCCTTTTTGGCGGCGGCTTTTTTCGGGGCGGCGGCCTTTTTGGCAGGCGCCGCTTTGGCCGGGGCCGCTTCGGCGGTGGCGCGGGTCTTCTTCACCGGAGGAGTGTAGGGCTTTACCGCAGGAGCCGTGCTCTTGCTGGCGTCGAACTTCTCCCCTTTGGCAAGAATGGCCTCCACCCACAGTTCCGTGAGGTATTGGCGGTGGCCATTGAGCTTCTGGAAGCCTTTGCGGCGCTTCTTCTTGCCCACCATCACCTTGTCGCCCTTGCTGTGGGCCAAGACCTTGGCCGCGATGCGCACGCCGTCAACCACAGGGGTGCCGACGCTGGTGGTGCTGCCGTCGCTCACCAGGAGGACGTTGCCGAGCTCCACATGCTTGCCCTCCTCCAGCTCGAGGCGGTGAACCTTCAGTTTTTGCGGGGCCTGCACCTTGAATTGCTGGCCGGCGATCTCTACAATGGCGTACATGGTACCTTGAAAATGGGGTGCGAAAGTAGTGGTTCTTTATGATCTGGCCAACAAGAGGAAAGTTGTTAGATGCCAGTTGTTGGTTGTCAGGGGGTTCAGTGCGCTGAATGCCGACTACTCAACCCTGCTTGTCCAGTGCCTTGCACATCCCGGCCATGCCTGACAACTGACAACGAACAACTGACAACCCTCACTTCAGCCCGAACGCCTCTTTCACGGCCGGCACGGCGTCCAGCTCCTCCCACGGAAAGAGCTTCACCTTCACGGTGGCCTTGCGGCCGGCATTGTCGAACTTCTTGGTCACCGTGCGCGGCGTACGGCCCATATGGCCGTAGGCGGCGGTTTCGCTGTAGATGGGCATGCGCAGGTTGAAGCGTTGTTCAATGAAGAAGGGGCGCATGTCAAATTCCTTCATGCCGGCCACCACCTTGGCAATGGCCCCATCGTTCAGCTTCACCTTGGCCGTGCCGTAGGTGTTCACGTAAAAGCCCACCGGCTTGGCCACGCCGATGGCGTAGGCCACTTGCACCAGCACTTCATCGCATACCCCTGCGGCCACCAGGTTCTTGGCCACGTGGCGCGCGGCATAGGCCGCGCTGCGGTCCACCTTGCTGGGGTCCTTGCCGCTGAAGGCCCCGCCGCCATGTGCACCCTTGCCGCCGTACGTGTCCACGATGATCTTGCGGCCGGTGAGGCCGGTATCGCCGTGGGGGCCGCCAATGACGAACTTGCCCGTGGGGTTGATGTGGTACTTGATCTTGTCGGTGAACAAGGCCTGCACGCGTTTGGGCAGCTGCTTCTTCACGCGGGGGATCAGGATGTCGATCACATCCTTCTTGATCTGGGCCAACATCTTCGCTTCCGGCGCGAAATCATCATGCTGGGTGCTCACCACGATGGCGTCGATGCGCAGGGGCGCATGGTCATCGCCATATTCAATGGTCACCTGGCTTTTGGCATCAGGCCGCAGATAGGGCATGGGCGTATTGGCCTCGCGGCGGATAGCGGCGAGCTCCCGGAGCAGGCGATGGCTGATGTCCAAGGCCAGCGGCATGAAGGTGTCGGTATCGCGGCAGGCATAGCCGAACATCATGCCCTGGTCGCCGGCGCCCTGGTCTTCCGGCCTTTTGCGCACCACGCCTTGGTTGATGTCGGGGCTTTGCTCATGGATCGCGCTCAATACCCCGCAGCTGTGCGCCTCGAACATGTATTCGCTCTTGGTGTAGCCGATGCGGCGGATCACGTCGCGGGCGATCTGCTGCACATCGAGGTAGGCTTGGCTCTTCACCTCGCCGGCCAGCACCACCTGCCCGGTGGTCACCAGCGTTTCGCAGGCCACTTTGCTCTGGGGGTCAAACGCCAGGAAATGGTCGATCAGGGCGTCGCTGATCTGGTCGGCCACCTTGTCGGGATGGCCTTCGCTGACGCTTTCGGAGGTAAACAGGTAGGGCATGTGCTTGCTATTGCCCGCAACGGGATGCTTCCGGGGGCGGATCGCAAAGAAACAGGTTTGGCAGGCACGAACCACGCCCACGCTCCCAAAGTTGCCCAGCAACCGTTTGGCGCTAGTTTCTTTCCGGCGCGGTCAATTCCTTGAACACGGCCTCCAAGTCGCGCTCGGCCTTCTGTAGGGTAAGCACCTTCAGCCCCTTGTCCACGGCAAACTGGAACACCCTGGGGCGGATGTCGTGTTGTTCATCGAAGGTCAGGGTCCAGGTATTGCCCTCTTCACGCACCGCCTCCAGCACGCCGGGCAGCGCCATGAGTTCCTGGGCCGTGGTCCGGCCGTCGAACTCCACGGCAAGCGCCTGCCTGCGATCGCCCATGCCGCGCAAATGCTTGGCCTTGTCGTCGGCCACGATGCGCCCCTTGTTGATGATGATCACCCGGCCGCAGATCGCTTCCACTTCCTGCATGATGTGGGTGCTGAGCATCACGGTGCGTTCCTCCCCGATGCGTTTGATCAGCGCGCGGATCTCTTCCAGCTGGTTGGGGTCAAGGCCGCTGGTGGGCTCGTCCAGGATCAGCACCTTGGGGTCGTGGATCATGGCCTGGGCCAGGCCCACGCGCTGGCGGTAGCCTTTGCTGAGCGCGCCGATCTTCTTGTGCTGCTCGCGCTCCAAGCCTACTTGGCCGATCATCTCCTTCACCTTGGCCCGCACGTCCTTCAGCTTGTACATCCCCGCCGTGAATTCAAGGTACTCCTTCACATAAAGGTCCGTGTAGAGCGGATTGTGCTCGGGCAGGTAGCCCACGTTGCGGCGCACGTCCATGCTGGCCCCGCGGATGTCGAAGCCGCACACGCTGGCATCGCCGGCCGTGGGCGGCAGGAAGCAGGTGAGGATCTTCATCATGGTGCTTTTGCCCGCGCCGTTGGGGCCCAAGAAGCCCACCACCTCGCTGCTGCCGATCTCGAACGATACATCGTCCAGTGCCTTTTGGGCGCCGAACTTGCGGGTGATGTGGCGGACGGAGATGGACATGCGTTGATCGCCGGAGCTTGACGTAGGCGAGGGGCAAAGATCGGGCGATCGGAGGTTGATAGGGTGCGCATCTGCACATTGGCCCTGAAGGTGCTGCGCTCCTTCCTGCGACTGCCCACAGGCGGAAGCGCGAGCGCCTTGCTGGCGCGGAGGCCGAACTGCTCCAATCCCTGGAGAAGGGGTACAGCTACAAGATGATCGCCTCGGCACTCTTCATCAGCTTGGCCACCGTGCGATCGCACGTCCGCAACATCTATGCGAAGCTGCACGTGAACTGCGGGCGAGAAGCGGTGGTGGTGGCGCTGCGCGACAAGATCGTGTAGCTGGCGCACGCCTTTCTGCGGGAGGCATGTCCATCTTTGTGCCCCATGCCCACCGGCCTCCTCATGCGCTCCACCGGCAGCCGCTACCAAGTGCGCGGCGAGGATGGCGTGCTGCATGACTGCATCGCCAAGGGCAAGCTGCGCATCAAGGGCTACACCAGCACCAACCCGTTGGCCGTGGGCGATCTGGTGGAATTTGAACCCGCCGCGGAACTGGTGGGAAAAGAGCTGGTGGGCACCATTACCAAGCTGCACGAGCGGCGCAATTACTTGGTGCGCAAGGCGGTGAACCTCTCGCACCACAAGCATGTCATCGCAAGCAACATGGACCAGTGCATGGTGCTGGTGACCGTGGCGCGGCCCTTCACCTCGTTCGGCTTCATCGACCGGGTGCTGGTGACCGCCGAGGCCTACGAGATCCCCCCGGTGCTGGTATTCAACAAAGTGGACGACCTGAACGATGATGAGCTGGGCCTCTTGGCGGAATACGAAGACGTGTACCAATGCGCGGGCTATCGTACGTTGATCACTTCCGCTTTGAAGGGTACCGGCGTGGAAGAACTGAAGGAACTCCTTGAAGGCAAGGTTTCGTTGTTGGTAGGGCATAGTGGCGTGGGGAAAAGCACACTGGTGAATGCCATTGACGCTGCACTGGACCTGCATACGTGGGAGGTGAGCGCCAGCACGGAAAAAGGGCAGCATACCACTACGGCAGCGCAGATGTTTGAGGTGCAGTTGTCAGTTGATCGTTCGGAGTTCGTAGGGCGTAGTTCGGAGGGCGGGCATCCGGGGAGCCCTATGAACCACGAACTACGCCCTACGAACTCATCTTCCACCTTCATCATAGACACCCCCGGCGTAAAAGGATTCGGCTTAGTGGACCTGGAACAGGAGGTGATCGTGGACCAATTCCCCGAGTTCTTCCGCCTGAAAGGCCAGTGCCGCTTTGGCAATTGCAAGCACATGAACGAACCGGGTTGCGCGGTGCTTAAGGCGGTGGAAAGTGGCACCATTGCGGCCAGCCGGTACAACAGCTACTTGGACATGGTGGAAGGCGTGGATGAGGAGAGCAGCTACCGCACCGGTTGAAGCATTCGGTCGGAACACTGAAACTGAACCTTATCTTTGAAGAACGATGTTGGATTGGCGCGACCATATCACTTCAGACCCGAAGGTCATGCTGGGGAAACCTTGCTTCCGGGGGACGCGTGTACCGGTATACTTGATCTTGCAAAAGATCGCCTTCGGGGAACGCCATGAAGATCTCTTGAAAGGCTACCCTGGACTTACGGAGCAAAGTATTCAAGCTGCCCAGTTGTTCGCTGTTGATGCGGTCAACAACGACATCGTTTATCCTGCGGTCCCATAGTGCTGCCTGATGAACTTCGTCGCGGATGATATCATCCACGCGTTGCGTTCAGCAGGCCATAACGTAAGGGACATCCACGAAACCGATCTTGGTGCCCCGGATGTCCGTGTACTTGGGATTGCACATGGAACCAACACGGTTCTGATCACGGAGGACAAGGACTTTGGAGACTTGGTCTTCGCCAGCAATTCACCACATTCGGGCGTGCTGTTGATCAGGCTTGACGGGTTCCCTCCACCGGACAAGGTTGCCCGCGTGATGATGGTGCTTGGGCATCACATCAATGAATTGCAAGGGGCATTCACCGTGCTTGACAAGAACAAGGTGAGGATCAGGAAGCACCCTTGACCTGCGCGGCAAGCTGCGGAAATTCACACCACCGCCTCCACCTTCACCACCTCGGGTGCAGCACGCTTAATGGCCTCTTCCACGCCGGCCTTCATGGTCATGGCCACCATGGAGCAGGTGCTGCATGCACCGTGCAGCCTAACACGGACAACTCCGTCTTTGGTCACCTCCTCCAAGGAGATGTCGCCACCATCCGCTTCCAGAAAAGGGCGGATCTCCGTAAGGGCCTGGTTGATGCGCTCCTTGGTCCGTGCCAAGGTCCGTATGCCGGTGGGGGAAGAGGTTTCCATTACTTGACGACCAGTTCCTCAGCGGGATTGGACAGTTTGCCTGCCGGGGTTGCTTCCAACCCGGCCAAGATCTGCTGCATGGCGTCCACCAGCGGCTTGAACGCCTGTGCGGCGGGCGTATCCCCTTGCAAGACGGCCGGGCGCCCCACATCGGCGGCCTCGCGCACACTTTGCACCAACGGCACCTCGGCCAGAAGGGGCACCTTCAATTCCTCCGCCAGTTTGGCCGCTCCGCCCTTCCCGAAAATGTACTGGCGGTCCTGCTCAGGGGTGTCCTGCAGCGTACGTCCTTCTGCGCCTTGCGCAGCCGTAAACCAGGACATGTTCTCCACGATGCCGAGCACCGGCACGTTGATGCTGGGCAGTTGGAAGAGGCCTACGCCCTTGCGGGCATCTATGAGGGCCACGGGCTGCGGGGTGCTTACCACGATGGCACCGCTCAGCGGCACGGCTTGCACCAGGGAAAGGTGGATATCGCCGGTGCCGGGCGGCAGGTCCACGAGCATCACGTCCAAATGGCCCCAGTCGGCATCCTTGAAGAGCTGGTCCAAGGCCTTGCTGGCCATGGGCCCGCGCCATGCGAGGGCCTGGCTGGGGTCGGCAAAGAAGCCGATGCTGAGCATCTGCACGCCGTGGCTTTCCACGGGCACGATCAGGTTCTTGCCGTCCACCTGCTTCACCCGGGGTTTCTCCTGTTGCACATCGAACATCATGGGCATGCTGGGCCCGTAAATGTCGGCATCCACCAGGCCCACCTTGAGGCCGCGCTGGGCCAGGCCCACCGCCAGGTTCGCCGTGATGGTGCTCTTGCCCACGCCGCCCTTGCCGCTGGCCACGGCCACGATGTGCTTCACGAAGGGCAGCACCTTGCGCAAGCCGCCGCGCGCGCCGCTGATGGGCCGCACGCTCACATGCACCTTCACTTCGTTGCCCAAGGCTTGCTTCACCTGAAAGACCACGGCCTCCTCCATGCGTTTGCGGCTGTGCATGGCCGGGTTGCTCACTTCAACGATGATGCTGATCGCGTCTTCATCGATGACCACCTCCTGCACGAGGTCCAGCTCCACGATGTCCTTTTTAATATCGGGTTCAATGACCTTGCTGAGCGCTTGGTAGAGGGCTTCTTCCGTGATCTTCATGGCGGTGCAAAGTTACCGTAGTTGGAGGTGGAGAGGATGAGAATGGTCAGGGGCGGCCGCCAAGAGCGGGCGCTGGAGCGGCATCGATGGGGTTCCCTTCATTTCACAAGCCGGTCTGTCCTTGGGGCCGGGCACTGCGGCAGGCATTTGCCCAAGTGGCGCAGTGTGCCGCTGTTCAGCGCTTTCGCGCCACGATCGCAATGGCCTTCATGGATGGCCCGTAACGGCGGAACACCTTGCGCATCTCCAGAATGCGCCGCCGCGCCTTGCCGTGGACAAGGATGTTCCATGTGATCAACAACGTGCGCAAGAAGCCTTCATCATCGATGATGCGCGCGGTTTCCAGCAGGTGCATGGGGTTTGTCATCACGCATTCCACCGCGAACCCTTCGGCTTCCAACATGGCCGTCCACTCGGCACGGGTGAGCGGCCGTGCGTTCACTTTGATGGTGGTGGCCAAGTCGTGCTGCACCTGCTTTTTGGCTTCCGCAGGCATGGAATCGGGCGTCAATGCGATCTCGTGTATGCCGTAGAGCCCTCCGGGGCGCAACAGTCGGTGCGCCTCGCGGATGATCTCCGCCTTGCGGTGGTCCGCCTGCATGGTGAGCATGGCCTCGCCGTAGACCTTGTCCGCGCTGCCGCTTGACAGCGGGCTGCAACATGCATTGCCAATGACGATCTCGCGCTTCGGCCCCTTGATCTTTTTCCGCAGGATGCCCGCCGCCTCCTCGTTGAGTTCCACACCGGTGTAGCTCCGGGGGTTCTTGCCCAAGGTGATCGCCGCCGTGAAGCCCAGGCCGGGTGCGAACTCCACCACGTCATCGGAGGTGGAGACCTGCAGCTTCTCCAGCAGGCCCAAGGTGAGTTCCTTGCCGCCGGGCCGCAGTACCTTCTTGCCCATCTTGGCCAGCAGCCAATGGCCCTGTTCGGCATTCAAATGCTGGTTTGCCGTTGAGCGGTGCCCGGCAGGTGTTGGCCGGGTCTCAACAACTTCAGGTTCCATGATCTCTTGCATGTGGATGTTATTTAGAACAATTCCAAACAAGGGTACGGCATGGTTCCATTGAACAAGCTGACGGATGTCAGTTGCGCGGCAAAGCCGCGGCCATGGCGGCGCGGCAGAAGGCGGATCGCGGGCACGCGCATGGGCGGCAGCAGCAGGTCGCACCTCCGGCCGGGACCCGATCACTATCAAAGATCGACGGGCCCCGGCGCAGCGCCGGGGCCCGTCCCTCCATTCCCTACCCTTACTTCGAGAGCACCTTGAACTCCGTGCGGCGATTGGCTTGGTGCTGTTCGTCAGTGCACTTGGTGCACTCGCACAATTCCACCGGCTTGGTTTCGCCGTAGCCTTTGTAAGTGAGGCGTTCTTGGGCGATACCTTGTTTGATCAGGTATTCCACGGCACTCTTGGCCCGTTTCTCGGAAAGCGAGAGGTTGTACGCGTCCTTGCCGCGGCAATCCGTATGGGAGCTCAGCTCGATCTTCACCGTGGGGTTGTCGTTGAGCGATTGCACCAGTTTGTCCAGCTCCGCCGCGGCGTCGGCCCGGATGCTCCACTTGGCCAGGTCGTAGTAGATGTTGTCCAAGCGCACTACCTGGTCCACTTGGAGCGGCACCATGTACAGGTCCGTGTGGATCACCGTGTTGGCCCTGCCACGGGTGGAGATGCGCGTGCTTTGTTTGAAGAACCCGTCGCGGTCGGCCGTGATGCGGTAACTGCTTTCCGCCTGCAGGGCAAACTGGTAGTGGCCATCCGGGCCGGTGTACATTTCTTCCCTCGCGTTGCCTTGGGCGTCCATGAGCACCACCCGGACGCTATCCATGGGCTGTTTGGTATCGGCGTGGTAAACGATGCCTTCCGCACCGTAGTCATACTTCTCCAGTTGGAGCACCACGCGGTCCAGGTCGTCCTGTTCGCTGTTCACCGATACGGTTCCTTGGCGGTAACCGTTGCGGTTGGCCGAGAGGATGTACTTGTCGCTGTAAGGCAGTTCGATGGTATACCGCCCGCCGGGAAGCATTTCCACCTTGGCCCCTTCGATGAACTGGCCTTGGGCATCGCGAACGTCCAACAGGGCGCCCTCCACCGGCGTTTGGGCCAGCTTGTCCAGGATGACACCCTGGATACGGATGCGCGGAGGGTGCACCGTGCAGCCGTACACGTCCATGCTGCCCGCGCCACCGGGGCGGTCGCTGGCGAAAAAGCCGGTGCTGTCGTCGGCGAGCAGCACCAGGCCATTGTCGTTGTACGGCGTGTTCACCGGGCGGCCCAGGTTGAACACACGGCCCGGGCCGTTGGCGGTGAGGCGCACGGAAAAGATATCGTACCCCCCTAGGCCAGGATGCCCGGTGCTGCTGAAGTAGAGCGTGCTGTCGGCCGACAGGAAAGGATACATCTCGCTGCCCGGGGTGTTCACCTTGCCGCCCATGTTGACGGGAACGCCCCACTCGCCGCTGATATCGTCGCTGTACCAAATGTCCGTACCGCCACGGCCCCCGGGCCGGTCGCTGACAAAGAAGAGCCGCTTGCCATCGGGTGAGAGGCTGGGCTGGCCCAGGTTGTGTTCGGGATCGTTGTGGCTGAAAGGCACCAACGGGCCCCATTCCGGCTGGCCGAACTCGCCCGGCCTGATGTCCGAGTAGTAAATGCCCAACTTCACCTCGCCGTTGGAGGCCTTGACCAACTTGCCGTAGAGGTAGTTGTCCCGCGTGAAATACAGGCGTTGCCGCACGGAGTCGAAGGTGGCCGTGCCATCGTGGAAGCGGCTGTTGATGTCCCTGCGCATCACCATGGGATCGGTGGCGGTCTCTCCCTTCAACAGGGCGGAATACAGGTTCAGGAAGGGTTCCCGGTCCCATTTGTACTTTGATCTTCCACCCGCCCCTTCGCCCCGAGCGCTGCTGAAGAGCAGGAGGTCCTGCATAACAGCCGGGGCCAGGTCCGCCTCGGCAGAGTTGATGGGCAGGGTTCGCACGGCATTTTTGGTGCTGTCGCGCCCGAGCTGCTCGAAGAAATCGCCACGCTTGATGTAGGGTTTCACCCACTCATCCTCAGGCGCGTGCTCCGAGTAGGTGCGGTACCAAGCGAGTGCATCCTCGTACTTGCCTTGCGCACGCAATTGTTCGGCATAGCCGAACAGGTCGTCCGGTGCCGGATCCCCCGTGCCGATGAGGGATTTGTAGGTGGCTGCGGCCTTGGCATGGTCGCCCAGCTTCTTGTAGGCAAAGGCGAGGTTGCGGTAGTCGGCAGGCTGCGCTTGCTTGCCGGCCACGATGTCCTCGTACACTTTGGCCATGTTGGCATAGTCGAACACCGCCGCATACTGGTCGGCCATGCGGTGCTTGAAAGTTTGCGCATGCACGGGCGCCGATGCCAGCAGCAGGATCAGCATCCATGCCGGGCGCATCTTGTACGGAGTTGGGCTGCGGTGCATCTGTTTCAGAAGTAGCGGGGTGAACGGATCCCCTTGGGGGTGGTACCGAGGTCAAGGCCGATCATGATCTCGTGCGAGCCGCCGTTGTAGTTGCGCAAGGGCGACAGCGGGTAGTCATACGCATAACCGGCGGAAAAGCTGTTGGTGATGTTGTACTGCACCAAGGCGCCCACGGCATCGGTATGGCGGTACATGGCGCCCAGCCAGAGCTTCTCGTACAGCAGGAAGTTGGTGCTGAGGTCGAAGCTCATCGGTGCGCCTTCCACCGCCTTGACCATGAAGGTGGGCTTGAATTTGGTGTAGGTGCCCAGGTGGAAGACATACCCCCCGGTGAGGAAGTAGTGGGCCCGCTGGCCCGGTTCGCTTACCAGGCGCAGGGAATCCGTGTCGAAAAAATCCGTGCGAAGCACTTTGGGCGAACTGGCCCCGAGGTAGAAGCGGTCACTGTACCACATCACCCCGAAGCCGAACTGCGGGTCGGTCTTGGTGCTCACGCTTTGCTGGAACACTGGGTCGTTGGCCTCCAAGGGGTGCAAGGCCGCGAAGTCGCCTTGGAAAAGGTTCAGCCCTCCCTTGATCCCGAAGGCGAGCTTCTGGTCATTTCCCAGGAACATGCGGTAGGCCACGTCCATGATCAGCCCGTACTGGGTAACAGGCCCGTGCTGGTCGCGCATGATGGTGCCGCCGAGCCCGAGGCTTTGCAGCAGCAAGGGGCTGTGCACGGTGAGGGTTTGGGTGGTTGGCGCACCTTCGAACCCCACCCATTGGTGGCGGCTGAGCGCCTTCAGGCTCACGCGGTCGGCGCTGCCTGCATAAGCCGGGTTCAGCGCCAGCAGGTTGAACATGTACTGGGTGAACTGCGGATCTTGCTGCGCCAACGCCCGGCCGGGCATCAGGGCGGGCAAGGCCAGGAACAGGGCGGGCAGTGCCCGATGCCAACGGGATGTTTTGCGGGCCATCTGCGTGGTGGTTTCCTTGTTTGCTTTCATGATCAGCGGCGCAAATAGATGTAGCCCGTGATGACCTCTTTGTCCTTGCCTGGATCGAGAATGAAGTAGTAGGTGCTTTCGGGCAGGTCATCGCCCATGTTGGGCCGGCCTTCGTTGGTGCCGTTCCAGGTATTGCGGTAGGGCTTGCGCTCGTACACCTTGGAACCCCAGCGGTTGAACACTTGGAAGGTGTTGTCCGGATAGTATTCCAATCCGCGGATGTGGTAGGTGTCGTTCACCCCGTCGCCATTGGGCGAGAAGGCATCGGGCACCACCAGGATGCTGCAATCGCGCAGGGTGATGACCACTGTGTCGGCCGTGCTCCCGCACGCGCCGTTGGCCACCACCCATTGGAATACGTTGGCACCAAGCGCCAAGCCCGCGACCGCTGCATCCGCCTGGTCCGGCTGGTCCAGCTCTCCCTGCCCCTGCAACAGTTCCCAATGGCCGCTGGCGGTGCTGTTCACCGGCACGGCGGCGAGCTGGGTGTAAGTGGTATCATGGCACAGGTGCTGGTCGGTGCCGGCATCAGCCACTGCCGCGTTCACATCAAACACGGCAATGGTCATTTCATCGCTGCTGGTGCCGCAGACGCCATTGTCAATGGTCCACACCAAGGTGGTGGTGCCGAAGCCGATGCCCGATACCGTGGTGTTGGGATCGGCCGGATCCGTGATGGTGCCATTGCCCAAGAGGCTCCAGGTGCCTGTTGCGGGGAACACCGGTGCATTGCCGAACATGTCCACTTGCACCGCGCCCGGTTCGCACAACTGTTGGTCCGGGCCGGCATCCGCTGCGGCCATGGTGTTGTCGTACACGGTCACCACCACGGTATCCGTGAGCAGGCCTTGCCCGCAAGGCCCGTTATCGATGGTCCACACCAGCACGGTTTGCCCCGGTTGCAGGCCGCTTAGCAAGGTTTGCGGGTTGGCGGGATCCAGCGGGGTGCCCGCACCGGAGAGCACGCTCCATGCACCGGTGGCCGGGGCCACCGCCCCGGTGGCCGCCAGGCTGGTGCTGGCCACCGGCCCGCACAGGTCCTGGTCGGGCCCGGCTTGGGCGGTGGTTACCGTGCCGTCGAACAGCGTAATGGTCAAGGTGTCCGTCATGGTGCCGCAAGGCCCGTTGTCGATGGTCCACACATAGGTGTTCACCCCAAGGCTGAACCCGGAGACCGTGGTTCCGGGATCGGCTGCATCCGCGAAAGTTCCACTCCCTGCAACCACGCTCCATGCCCCGGTGCTGGGATAGGTGGCCGGGCTGGCGATCAACGTGGTCGGTGTTGCGGGGCTGCAGAATTCCTTGTCCTGGCCCGCGTCGGGCTGCGCCAAGGCCGGATCGAAGACCCGGACCAGCACGGTGTCCGTGGTGGTGCCGCAGGCACCGTTGTCGATGGTCCACACCAGGAAGTTGTCGCCGATGGACAGCCCGTTGACGTTGGTCTGCGGATCAAGCGCATCGGTAAAGACCGCGGTTCCGGTGGTGCTCCAACTGCCCGTTCCGGGGTAGGTGGCCGCATTGCCGGCCATGCTCGCAGTTTGGTCCGTTCCGCACAGGTCTTGGTCGGGCCCGGCGTCGGCAGCAAGCGCGGACTGGTCGTAGAGCACAATGGCTACGGTGTCCACCGTGGGCGGCCCGAAGCCGCAATCCCCGTTGTACACGGTCCAAGTGAAGATGTTCACGCCAATGTCCAGCGAGGTGATGGCCGTGGCGTGATCGGTACTGTCGGCAATGATGCCCGCGCCGCTCACCAAATGCCATGTGCCGTATGAGGGGAAGAGCGGCTCCACGGCCGCCATCGCCGCATTGTCCGCGGGCGTGCACAGGCTGATGTCCGGCCCGGCGTTGGCCACGGGCCCGAAGGGATCATATACGGTAACGCTCACCGTGTCGGTCCAGATGCCGTTGGTGGGGCAAGGGCCGTTGTCCAACGTCCAGACGAACGTGGTGATCCCCAAGGCAAGGTCGTTCACCACCGTGTGCGGATCGGTGGGGTCCACGATGGTGCCCGGTCCGCTGAGAATGGTCCACAGGCCCGTTGCCGGTGGCTGGGGCGTGGCCGCCTGCAATTGGATGGAGGTGAACGGCAGGCACAGCTCGAGGTCATCGCCGGCAAAGGCGGCCGCAGTACTGTCGCTGTATACGGTTACGGTGATGGTGTCCGAGGTTATCGCATTGGGACACGGCCCGTTGCTGGTGGTCCATACGAAGGTGTTGGCCCCGATGGCCATGCCCACCACCTTGGAGCCCGGATCGTGCACATCCTCGAAGAGGCCCGCCCCGTTGATCAGGCTCCAGGTGCCGCTGGCCGGGAAGATCGGCGTGTTGCCCTGCAAATAGGTACTGTCCTGCGGGGTGCAATAGGCTTGGTCCGGGCCGGCACTGGCAGGCGGGTTGCCGGCATCAAAAATGAAGACGCTCACTGGGTCCTCCGTGAAGCCGCACACGCCGTTGTTGAAGGACCAGGTCAGGATGTTCTCCCCAACGGCCATGCCGGTAACCGTGGTGAACGGGTCATTCACGTCGCCGAACGTGCCCGATCCCTGGCTCACGGACCAGCTTCCCACCGCCGGGGGAGTGGGCAGGTTGGCCGCCATCACGGCGTTGTCCGTGGGCGTGCAGTAGCTCTGGTCCGGGCCGGCGGCGGCAGGCGGCGCATTGAGGTTGAAGAGCGTGATACTTACCTGATCGCTGGTGATGCCCGCACCGCACGGCCCGTTGTCCACGGTCCATTCAAAGAGGTTGACCCCGACGCCCAGGCCCGTTACCGTGGTGGCCGGATCCGTGGGATCGGTGATGGTGCCTTGTCCGCTCACCAGGGTCCACATGCCTGTGGCCGGGAAGGTGTAGGTGCTGCCCGCCATCACGGCTTCGGTCACCGGGGTGCAGATCTGCTGGTCGGCGCCGGCATCGGCCACAGGGTTGTTGCCGTCGTACAGGAAAATGCTCACCTGGTCAGCGGTCGGTGCACCGCAGGGGCCGTTCAGCACGGTCCATTCGAAGATGTTCTCCCCGATGGCCAAGCCGGTAATGGCGGTGGTGGGCGAGGCGGCATCGGCCATGGTGCCGCTGCCGCTTACCAGCACCCAGTAGCCCGTGGCCGGGAAGGTGGGCGCGGTGGCGGCCATGGTGGTGGCGCTTTGTGGCGTGCACAGGCTTTGGTCCGCACCGGCCGCAGCCGCCGGGTTGTTCCCGTCGAAGAGCAGGAGGGTGACCTCATCGAAGCTGATACCGGTCTCGCAGGAGCCGTTGTCCACCGTCCAGCGCAAGATGGTTTCCCCTACCGACAGCCCGGAGACCGTGGTGTTGGGGTCGTGTGCATCGGCGAAGGTCCCCGTGCCCTGTACCACGGTCCAAGTGCCGATCGCCGGTGCGATCACGTTGCTGCCGGCCAGCGCAGCGCTGGTACCCGGGGTGCATAGCTCCTGGTCGGGGCCGGCGTTGGCCACCGGATTGTTCAGGTCGAACACTTGCACCACCACGGTATCGCTGGTGAGACCGTTGGCGCAAGGACCATTGTCCACCGTCCAAGCAAATACACTGGTGCCCACCTGCAGGTCAATGACCGCGGTGGAAGGCGAGTTGGGGTTGCTGATCACGCCCGTGCCGCTCACCAGGGTCCAGGTGCCCACGGCCGGGAAAATGACCGCGCTACCAGCCATGTTCACCGTGGCTGCCGGCGTGCAGATCTGTTGGTCGGCACCGGCATTGGCGTTCAAGTTGGCATCGTCGAACACCAATACGGTGACCTCCGCGCTGCTGCTGCTGCACAATCCGTTGCTTACCGTCCAGCGGAAGGTGTTCGCGCCCACCGAAAGGCCGGTGACGGCCGTTTGGGGATCGTTCACATCGGCAAAGACGCCCGTGCCGCTTACCACGGTCCACGTTCCCACTGCGGGGAAGATCACGCTGCTTCCTGCCAAGGCCGTGGCCGTGGCAGGCAGGCAGATCTCTTGGTCGGGGCCGGCATCCGCGTTGGGCGTGTTCGAATCGAAGAGGTAGATGCGTACGGCATCCCACGTGGTGCCGTTCGCGCAAGGACCATTGTCAACCACCCATACAAAAATGTTTTCGCCCACACCCAGGCCCGTTACCGTGGTGTTCGGGTTGGCCGGGTCGGTGATGGTGCCGCTGCCTTGGGCCAGCACCCACGAGCCGGTTGCCGGGAAAATGGGCGCATTGCCCGCTAGCGTGGTGCTTTGCACCGGCGTGCAGAGGCTTTGGTCCGGGCCGGCGGCCGCGTCCGCATTGTTCGCATCGTACACGAAGATGCTCACCTGGTCCACCGTTTGCGGATCGGCGCAGGGACCGTTCAACACGGTCCATTGAAAGATGTTCTCACCCACGGCCAAGCCCGTTATGGCCGTGTTGGGCGCATGGATGTCGGCAATGGCGCCGCTGCCGCTCACCAAGGTCCAGGTGCCCTGCGCTGGGAACGTTACCGCGCTGCCCCCCATGGTGGTGGCGGTGTTTGGCGTGCACAGCTCCTGGTCGGGGCCGGCATGGGCCACCGGATTGTTCGCATCGTAAACGAAGATGGACACCTCGTCGCTGGGCGGGTTCACCGGGCAGGCCCCGTTGGTCACCGTCCACCGGAAGATGTTCTCCCCCACCGGCATGTTGGTGATGGCCGTGGTGGGGCTGTGGCTGTCGGCAATGGTGCCGCCTCCGCTCACCAGCACCCAAGTGCCTTGTGCCGGCTGCGGCGCCGGGCTTGCCGCCATGGTGGCCGCGGTCTGCGGGGTGCAGATCGATTGATCGGGACCGGCGTTCGCCCCGCTCACCGAGCTGTCGAACAGGGTGATGGTGACCTCATCCGAGGTGGGCGCTCCGCACGGACCGTTGTCCACGGTCCAGCGGAACACATTGGCGCCGACGGCCAGGCCGGTGATGCCGCTGCCCGGTGACGAGGGGTCGGTGATCACACCCGTGCCGCTCACCAGGATCCAGGTGCCCGTAGCCGGGTAGATCAGGCTGCTGCCGGCCAGTGTGGCCGAGCTCGCGGGGGTGCACAGCTCCTGGTCAGGCCCTGCCGCCGCCGCGGCATTGGCGGCATCGAACAGGCGGATGTTCACCTGGTCGGTAGTGGTGCCGCAGCTGCCGTTGTCGATGGTCCATGTGAGCAGGTTGTCCCCTACCTGCAAGCCGCTTACCACGGCCGACGCGGAGTGGATGTCCGAGAAGGTGATGCCGGGCCCGGCGGTCCACGTGCCTTGTGCCGGGCCAACGGGCAGGTTGCCTGCCAGGGTCACCGGGCCCGCCGGCGTGCACAGGTCCTGATCGGGGCCGGCGTTTGCGGCCGGCGCCGCACCACTGAATACGCTGATGGTGACCTCATCGAAGGTGGTGCCGTTCGCGCAAGGCCCGTTGCTCACCGTCCAGCGGAACACGTTGTTTCCGATGCCCAGGCCGTTTACTTGCGTATTGGGGCTTCCCGGGGTTACAATGTTGCCCGTGCCGCTTACCAGGGTCCATGTACCCGTTGCCGGAGCGATCAGGCTGCTGCCGTTCAATGTGGTGGCAGTGGAGGGCGTGCAAAGCTGCTGGTCCGCACCGGCAACGGCCACGGGGTTCGCCTCGTTGTACACCGTGATCGAAACCGGGTCCGTGCTGGTACCGCAGGCGCCGTTGTCCAAGGACCAAAGCAAGATGTTCACCCCCACGGACAACCCCGATACGGCGGTGGTGGGCGATGTGGCATCAGCGAAAATGGCCGTTCCCTGCTGCACGCTCCAAGACCCGGTGGCGGGCAGCACAGCAGCATTGGCCGCCATCACGGTGGCGGAGGCATTGCTGCATAACTCCTGGTCGGGGCCGGCCGCCGCTTGCTGGGCACTGCCGTTGAACAGGGAAATGGTGACCTCATCGCTGCTGATGGCCGCGCATGGGCCGTTGTTCACTGACCAGCGGAACACATTGGCCCCCAAGGACAGGCCGGACACCGTTGTGCCCGGATCGGTGGCATCGGCAAAGGTGCCCGTGCCGCTGACCAACGTCCACTGGCCGGTACCGGGCGCGATCAACGCGCTGCCCGCTAAAGTGGTGGCGGTGATCGGGGTGCAAAGGCTCTGGTCCGGACCGGCATCGGCCGTGGGCATGCTGGCATTGAACACGGAAATGACAACTTGGGCGCTGTTGCCGGGGAAGTTGCAGGGGCCGTTGCTGATGGTCCACTGGAACACGTTCACCCCGAAGCCCATGTCGGTGATGGTGGTGGTTGGGCTGTTGGGCGAGGTGATGGTGCCGCTGCCGCTGATCACGGTCCACCCGCCGGTGGCCGGAGCCACGGGGGTGCTGCCTGTTACCGTGACGATGTTGGCCGAGGTAGGCACACAGATGCTTTGGTCCGCACTTACGGTGGCGGCCGGGTGGGCGGCGTCATACACCGTAATGGTCACCTCGTCCTGGGTGTTGCCATTGGCACATGGTCCGTTGCTCACCGACCAACGGAAGATGTTCACGCCCACCGGCAGCCCCGTGACCGCCGTGGTGGGGCTGTTGGGAGTTACCAAGGTGCCGCCGCCGCTCACCAAGGTCCATGTGCCCATGGCCGGCAAGAGGATGTTGCTGCCCGCCAGCACCGTTGAATTGGCATTGGAGCAAAGCTCCTGATCAGGGCCGGCGTTGGCCACCGGATTGTTGCCGTTGTACACCCGGATCCGCACTTCATCCTGGGTCACCGGGTTGGTGCAAGGGCCGTTCTGCACGGTCCAGCGGAAGATGTTGTCGCCAACGGCCAAGCCGGTGATCTGGGTGGCGGGATCGTTGGGCGATACGATGGTGCCCGAGCCGCTGATCAGCGTCCAGGTGCCCGTGGCAGGGGAAATGATGGCGCTGCCGGCCAGGGTGGTGGAGCTCACGGGCGTGCAGAGGTCCTGATCGGGGCCCGCATTGGCCACGGCATTTGCCGCGCTGTACACGGTAACGGAAACTTCGTCCTGGGTCACCGGGTTGGCACAGGGCCCATTGGTCAAGGTCCAGCGGAAGGTGTTCACCCCGAGGCCCAACCCCGAAACCGCCGTGTTGGGGTTGGCCGGGTTTGCGAAGGTGCCGCTGCCGCCAACCAACGTCCATTGGCCCGTGGCCGGGAATACCGGCGCGTTTGCCGTGAGCAGCGTGGACGTGTTGGGCGTGCACAGTTGCTGGTCGATGCCGGCATTGGCCGCAGGTGCATTGGCATCGTAGATGAATATGGATACCAGGTCGCTGGGCGGGTTCACCGGGCACGGCCCGTTGCTGATGGTCCAGCGGAACACGTTCTCGCCCACGGCCAGCCCCGTGATGGTGGTATTGGCGCTGTTCACGTTGGTGATGGAGCCGGCACCGCTTACCAGCACCCAGGTGCCTTGGGCCGGTGCAAGCGCGGTGCTCGCGGCCATGGTGGCGGTGGTGGTGGGCAGGCACAGGGATTGGTCGGGCCCGGCATTGGCGCCGCTCACCGATTGGTCGAAGGCGGTGATGGTGACCTGGTCGGTGGTGAGGTCGTTGCCGCAGGGACCGTTGTGAACGGTCCATTGGAACACGTTGGCGCCGATGCCCAAGCCCGAGACCATGGTGCTGGGGCTGTTGGGCGAAGCGATGGTGCCCGAGCCGGAGACAAGGGTCCACGCACCGGTGGCAGGGAAGATGGGTACGCTGCCGGTGAGCGTGGCGCCATTGGGCGTGCACACTTGCTGGTCAGTGCCCGCATTGGCGTTCGGGCTGCTGCTGGAATACACGGTCACGGTGACCTCATCGGCCGTGGAGCCGGGCGTACAAGGGCCATTGGCAATGGTCCAACGGAAGACATGCACCCCCACGGTCAATCCGGTTATCGTGGTGTTGCGCAGGTTCGGGCTGGTAATGGTGCCCGTGCCGCTCACCAGGGTCCACGTGCCCACCGCCGGGGCCGTGGCCGTGTTGCCGTTCATTGTTACGGTGGTGGCCGGCGTGCAGGCGGTGATGTCCGGGCCGGCGTTGGCGGCGGGCTGGGCACTGTTGTACACCGTGATCACCACTTCATCCTGCGTGGTGCCGCAGGCGCCATTGTTGATGGACCAACGCAGCCGGTTCTGCCCCAAGGCCAAGCCGGTGACGGTGCTGTTGGGCGCGTTGGGGTTGGTGATGGTGCCTGAACCGGTGACGAAGGTCCAGGTGCCCACGGCGGGCGCGGTGGCTGCATTGCCCGCCAAGGTGGCCGTGTTGGGCGGGCCGCAGAGCGCTTGGTCCGCGCCCGCGCTGGCCGCCGCCTGTGCCGGGCTGTAGCTGGTCACCGTTACCTGGTCGGAGCGGGTACCGCAGGTCTGGTAGTCCGCCGTCCATTGGAACACGTTTGCACCGGGAGAAAGGCCGGATACGGTGCTGTTGGTGGAGTTGGCATTGGTGAAGGTGCCGCTCCCGCTGATCACCGTCCAGGCGCCCGAAACTCCGCTGTAGGGCTGTGTGGCATCCATGGTGGCCGTGGTGCCGCAAACAGCCATGTCCGGCCCGGCGTCCACATCGGTGGCCGGCGGGGTGACCAGGATCGAAAACCCGAAGTCGTTCACGCTCTTCAACGGGCAGCCATCGTCCTCCACATGCACGGTGAAGGTGTTGTTGCCCAGGTTGGCCACGGTGGGCGTCCAGCTGAAGGTGCCGGTGGGATAAGGTGAACCCGCAGCGGTGAAGGTGGCGCCCGGAATGCCGTTGTTCCAGGTCATGGTCACGGTTTGCCCGGCATTGGGGTCGTTGGAGTTCACCGTGAAATTCACCGGGGTACCGGCGCACACCTGCATGCTGTAGTTGGCCGTTCCATTGATCCCGCTGACGGTGGGCGCCGAATTGCCCGCACACGCCCTTACCACGAACTGCACGTCGCGGGTGATGGTGCCCACCAGTACGCCATTGCGGTATTCGCGCACCTGGTAGGAAACCACCGCCACCTGCAGCACGCTGGGGGTCACCGTCATGGTGCCGGTCTGCGGGTTGAGCACCACCGCATTGCCGCCGCCGCTGTTGCGGATGGGCTGCGTGGCCGAGTAGTTGGCATTGTACGGGATGTTGGCCCCGTTGGCGCCGCGCGCCGCGATCAACGCATAGACCAGCGAGTCACCGTCGGCGTCCACCGCGCCGGGGTTGTAGCTGATCGGTTCGCCCAAGCAGTAGAACGCCGCAGGCGAGTTGGTGAAGGTGGGTGAGCTGTTGCACAAGCCTGCCGTCTTGTTCAGGCGGGCGTCGAGGTAGAGTTCCCGGTTGCCGGGGTTGTTGAGCGAGGTAATGGCATTGTTGCGGCAGCAGAGCGACCAGGAGAAGAACCAATCGTCCGTATTGCAGCCCGCATAGGCGTTCAGGTCCACGATCTTCTTATACGTGTACTTCTCCACCCCGTAAGTGCCGTCGGCGCTCACGCAACGGTCCGTTTCGCTCGGGCAAATGGGCGTGATGACCTGCACCGTGGGGTTGTTCCCGAAGCAATCCGAAAAGCCAATGCCGCAACTGGCGGATTTCACGTAGAACTGCAGCCCGTTGTTGCAGTTGGTGGGAGCCGCCACGCCGTTGCAATCCCGGTAAAAGTTCAACGTCACCTCCCATCGGTTGTTTCCCAAACACTGGTAGGTGAGCTCACCGCCCATGGCATGGGTGGCGCGTGCCTGTTGCCCCCAGCAGCAGAGGACCGTGGCCATTACCGCCGGCTTCATCCAGCGGCCCCAGCTACGGGACCGGCCTTTGCCAACTTCTCGATCGGTCAACTCCTGCGCGTGTAACGTTGTTGCCATGTGTTGGTGCTATGCTCCCGGCAGGTCCCTCGCTCGGACTCGCCAAGGCGATTATCAGGATGAACCATCCGCGAAGCCCTTGTTTCTCGTCTTGGCCTTCCGAGGATGGTGCTCCTCCTGGTCAAACTTAGACCCGTGCCCAGCCCCGGCATGTTCCATGTGTATCGCAATTGTCAACACGGCGGTGTTGGCCTTGCAGCGCGGCAGCACCACGTGCGCGCTTTCATGGGAATTCCATTGATGCCCGATCTTTGACCTGTAACCCAAGCCAAGTGCATGGCAGGCGAAAACGGGAAGGTCGCCCTTTCCGGAGCGGCCTTCCCGTGCGAAGTACAGCCTCTCTTGTTTACCGCGCCACCTTTACCGCCCGCTGCACCACCACGGCACCATCCAGCAGGTAGGTGCACAGGTAGGTGCCCGCCGCCAGCTTGGAGGTGTTCCACGTGTAGCGGTATGCACCCGGCTCGGCCATTTCCTCGCGCAACGTGCCCAAGGGCTTGCCGTCCAGGGTGGCCACTTGCAGCACCACCTTGCCCGCCGTGGGCACGTAGTATGCCCACGTGGTAAGCTCGGCCACCGGGTTGGGGATGATCTGC
>WBZN01000680.1_pt1 | contig 24067 bp, 33 predicted proteins | sample 5204281 | NCBI WGS metagenome assembly WBZN01 (sample SAMN12344347, study PRJNA552823) | activated sludge metagenome | biome: Activated sludge suspended growth; feature: Nitrification reactor; material: Wastewater; isolation source: activated sludge from nitrification reactor of wastewater... | reverse complement strand
ATCCCAATTTCAGTCCTTCGCAGTCAGTAATACGTCTACATGAACGGCCGCCCCGGAATAGGTCACCGTCTCTATGCGTCGCGAGACCACTTTCGCCATCCACTTTCGGAACGAGATGCTGGAGTACCGCAGTGAATCCATCTCTCTTCAAGCCATGTTCTGGAGATGGCTCTGTCTTTTTGCGTTTCGACGGTGGAAAACAGAGTTCCGAGGGAACCCCGTCGGGGTTCCTGGAGAACGGGACCCGAGGTTTCCCTGTCAAAGCTATATGCCGAGACCGAGGATGACTCACGACATCCCGCATTGTGGGTTTCCGGACGGGCATTACCTCTGCTGGACCTGTGCAGCAAATGCCCAAGTTCCCACTCCCAACACCCTCATTGCGCCGGTAAAGACGACGCACGTGGAGTTGGTCTCGTGCGCGCAAACCGGTCCCTCAGTTCACGAGGCGCCATGAAAAAGGATTACGCCGTATCGGGCATCTTCCCTGAAGTGTTGGTCAAGCACAGTCGGCAACAAGTAAGAGTCTCGGCGAGCAATCTACGCCTGGCCGCAAATGAGGCGCTCAAAGCCATTATGAAACGGGAAGGTATCAAAGGACGACAGCTGACCCGCTTGCAGCTGGCCGTCGTCCACGCGGGCCAGACCACAACTCAGGATCATGAGGCATGAGCGAGCACGTCCGATGAAGTCCATGCGTCTTCAACTTTCTCGCCAGTGGGGAACCGTCCTGCGCAGGCAACTCATCACCCTCTGTTGCAGCGCTACGGTGCTGACCGTCATCGCCGTCTTTCTCTTTGCCAACCAGCTCTGTCGGTTACTCGAGCCGCAACGGTTAGGGTACACCTTGACGAGCTTGATCCTGCTCCTCGCCACGACCATCGTACTGTTGGAAATCAGTACGGGCTGGACGGCCGTGCTCTATTCGCTCGGAGCACTCAGCCTCGAGCTTCTCGACGTCTCGAACGACCCCTCGCGTTTCGGTCCCTTGTATCGGCAACTGTGGGCGTCTCCTGGACCATCCAGCTCCACAGATCAATCCCGTCCGGCCGATCTCGGCCACGGGCTCACGATGTTGTCGGTAACCCGACAGAAACATCCTGAGGTACTGGATGAATGACGACGGATTTCTCCTCGGTGGACGGCGCTTGCGCGCAGGACGGCGGTATCCCTGATGTCACAACACTCTCACCGGGCACCTACGAAAGCTTCGCAACCATGACCACCCCCCATCCATCGGCTGCCTCGACCGAGACTGCCCGGCCAATTCTTTCTATCGGGATGCTCTCACAACGCATTCGCAGGCAACTCGCGCCGATGCTGACGAACCAAACACACCTGATCCAGGCGCAATGGATCAAACCCCAGGCCAATAAGGGGCAAAGAGGTTTCCTCTCGGTCACACTGGCGGACACACGTAATCCCAACATAGCGATTGACGCCATGATCTGGGAACCAGCGGTCATCCGGAAGGTCCTCGAACAAGGCCAACAGTTCGGCCACGACCTTCTGAATCGGGACTCTCGAGTCGAGGTCGTCGTCGAGGCCACGCTCGAATACTGGGCCAACAAGAACACGATCTATCTGCTCATTCACAAGCTCAGCACCATCGGGATGCTTGGTCTGCGACAGCAACAACGGGAAGCAGCTCTTCGCACACTCAGAGACGAGGGCCTCCTAACTCGCAATGCCGGCCTCCCCTGGCCACGATTCCCTTTACGAATCGGCATCATCGGGAAGCAGGGAAGCGATGCCGCCCACGATATCTTAGGTGTCCTGCAGAGTAGTCCCTACCAGTTTGAAACCATCATTTTCCATACTGCAGTCCAAGGAATCGGGGCGATCCCAGGACTTCTCAAGGCGTTCCAGGCTGTGGCCGCCCATGCCGCGTTTCTCGATGTGATTGTCCTGTCACGGGGAGGTGGAAATGAAATGGATTTGGTGGCGTTTGACCATCTTGATCTCGCCCGGGCCGTCGCGACAGCAAGCCTACCCGTCCTAACCGGGCTGGGACATCACCTGGATCGATCAATCTGTGACGAAGTGGCCGCGAAGGCCCTGTCCACGCCGACCGCTGCCGCGCAATACCTCGTCAGCCATTTAGACCGCATCCGAGAATACTTCTTCACGACCCATGCGACGCTGAACGCGCACACTCGGCACACCTTGCTGCAGTGGACTCATACGCTCACACTCACTCGGCACACGCTCTGGGAACGAATCCGAGCCACGATCGAGGCTCACGCGTCAGCGTCTCACCAGGCCCGTGAGCGATTCCGGCGCACACTCCGCAATCGGCTAGCAGCAAGCTATCAGCAAGTCACAACCCTTCGATACAGCCTTACCACCGGCCTGACACAAGCGATCTCACGGTTGTCCATGGGGTACGCCCTCGCACTGGTACGCCTTCATACCGGCGGTCTTTCCCGCGTCGATGCGACACAGGCCGCAATCACCGCGCTCGTTCAAACCCTGGCCCTCTCCGACCCACAACATCTGCTTGCCCGTGGCTATGCGTATCTCCTCGATGACCAGGGACGGATGGTGACATCTCGTAAGACGGTCATGCCGGACGCGCGGCTACAGATTCAAGTTCAGGACGGCAGGATTATAGCCAACGTCCTTCACACGGAGCCCTCGCATGAGTACTGAAGACACGTCCCTTCCCCCACTGCCCAGGTCCTATGACGCGGCATTTAAGGAGCTTGAAGACCTTTCCACCAGGGCCACGAAAGGCGAGATTGGCATCGACGAGTTGAGCACGGCGATCAAACTGGGGAACCAGCTCTTTACCTTTCTCAGCAATGGTATCGCGAAGATCAAAGCTGAGATCGAGGACCACGCTCCGGACAGCATTCCTCAAGCCAACCCCACGTAACACCCGATGTTGCAGGCCCCCACATCCATTCACTTCACTGTTCGGGAGACGACTTACCCAACCATGTCAAACCACCATCCGACTCAGCGGATCATGACCGATCGGACGCTCGATCTTCTGGCCAAGCAGTGGACAGCCGCAGACCGCGCCAGGCTCAGGACCGCACGGCACCGTCCACGCCAGGCACGGGCCGCCGAACTCTGGACTCGCATTCAGTCGTTGACTCACTCCACTCACTCCGTGCGCCAACACCCTTCAGCCATGGAGACCTCGCTTGGCCACCATTCTGATCGTTGACGACTGTGCAGACATCCGGGCCTATCTCCGTACCATGCTTGAAGCTGCGGGGCATATCCTCGTCGAAGCAGGCTCCGGCCAAGAAGCGCTCCATGCCTGGAACGCGACCCACCCGGATCTCGTGATTACCGATCACTCCATGCCCGGGATGTCAGGCGTCGAGTTGATTCGTGCCTTGGGCCAGCGGCAACCGGGAGTGAAGGGCATCTTGATGTCCGCAGGTCAGGATCCGCGGCCCGCGGGCTCACCGGACCACTCCTGTGCGTGGCCGTTCCTCCAAAAGCCCTTCGCCTTCGATGAGCTACGGCAGGTCATCGATTCACTTCTCCCGGCTCAGCCGTCGGAACCAGCCTAGTCCATCAGGGGAGGGTCTTCCGAGCGCCTTCGCCTCCAGACGGCTGCGGTCGTCGATCGTCCCTGTGTCCACCGCATCACCCACCCCAGACTCAACGGGATGTATCAGTCCATGGCGAACCCAGACTTTCTGTCGTATGCACGACTCTGTCAGTTTGTGCGTGAGCATGGCCGTCTTCCACGGTTAAGCGACCCCATTCCAGCGTATCGCTACACCGGATGGGCCCTCCCAATGATTTGGGAAGGTCATCGCGTCCTTCCCACGGTTCCGGATCGATGGGGCTATCATCTGCAGATACTTCACACGCGACGACTTCCGGACGCCCCAATCCCGCGGATCGAGTTTATCCAGACTCCCCATCGCGACACCCTCACGCATCTGCATCGATGGGTCGCGCTCGCCGCCGAGCATCAGTCCAACTGGACAGGCCTCACTAATCTCCTCGCCTGGATCGCATTCTCCTTGAAACTCAGTCACACCCCTCCATCACTCGAAGACGACACACAGGCCGCGCTCTACCAAACCGTCAATCTCCAAGAATTGGTGCTCCACCCCTACGATTATTGGGGCGATATCATCGCGGATGGCATCGGACACGGTCCATGGGCCAATCCGAACGGCTTCTACCCCACTCCTATGAGCGTCTGTCAGCTCATCGTACGCATGATGCTTCCCGACGCCACGAGCCTCTCACCAGCCGAGCGGAACATCTTGCGGGTCAAATCCATTGCCGACCCCGCAGGATCAGGAACCGGCAGGATGCTCCTGCTGGCGTCGAACGTCAGTCTCTCGCTCTACGGGATCGAGGTGGATGCACTGGTCCGCACGGCATGTCTCATCAACGGCGCCCTGTACGCTCCCTGGCTCGCGTTCCCTTTCCCCGACGCGATTCTCCATGGGACTGACGCAGAACGTGCCCTCACAACCCAGGCCCCGCTCCTTTCAGTCGTCACGCCAATAGCTGCAGCGACTTCGCCCATCCATCCCATGGCCGATGCCATAGATCATGAGGACCTGCAGCTGGTCTTTCCAGGATGGTGAGCGTGATGCGCTCAGAGCACGCCGCCAGCCCCGACCACCCCATTCTGCCCGCACACGACTTTCCCGTTCTCTTTGAGCTCCGCCACACCGACTGATAGGAGATTTGTCATGTTCGTCCGTTCTGGGAATCTTTGGGATCATCATGCCGCCGGCGCCTGGGTCGGGATTACGACCAATGGCATCGTAAAACGCAATGGGACGGCCGTCATGGGCAAGGGCGTGGCCCAGCAAGCCGCCCTGCGATTTCCGGATCTCCCTCGCCAGCTTGGGGCCTGGTTACAGACGCATGGCAATCATGTGGCGGCTTGGTCAGACGCTCGTGTCATCACGTTTCCCACGAAACATCATTGGCAGCAGCCGTCGGATCTAGCCTTGATTGCCCGCTCGGCTAGCGAATTAATGAGGACCCTCGATACGTTGCAGATCGAGGCCGTCGTGCTCCCTCGGCCTGGCTGTGGGCTTGGACAACTCTCCTGGGACAACGTCGCCCCCGTCCTGGCGCCGATCTTCGATGACCGTGTGGTGATTCTTACTGCCCAAATGGAGGCCGCATGTCGAACTTGACTCCGCTCGCGCCCATGGTGACCGGACATCTTCATGCCTGTGCACCATTTGAAGGGCAGAAGCTGATTGGCTAGTGACGGCCAAGATCCGGGATCGACACTTACTCAGGAGTCAGCAACTTAGACAACACAAAGCGCCATGAAACCGGCATGGATGCTGGATATGCTGGTGTTCAAATTGCTGACTTCTTGGCAATCACGCCTGCCTCGAAAGTCCCGATCAGCGGGACCTTTTGACCAGCCGAGGCTGAACTCGTGCGGGCGCTGCACAACCGAAACCTCCAAATGTTCGAGGCGTGCGTCGCACGCAGGGCGGAGCACGGTCGCGTCCTGTCCATTCACTCCAGGGAGACTTGCCATGCGTCGTCAGGCTTGCGCAGCTATCTCATTGATGCTGCTCCTCACGCTCCCCTCGCCTCTTTATCTGACCTATGCACAAGCCTCGCGGGAGGCACCGGTCACGACAGCACCATGGCAGCCATGCCTCATCCACTATGCCCAATCCCTCGCCATCGATCCCGACCTCTTTCAGGCCATCGTCCAAACCGAGTCATCCGGTCACCCCTGGGCCTTGGGATGGACCGACCAGATGGGACGACGACACAGCTATATTGCCCGTCGCCAGAAAGACGCGGCCGGCATGCTCCTCCGTCTTCTCCCGACTGCTCCCAATGTAGACATCGGGATCGCTCAGATCAGTTCACAACACCTGGATTGGCTGGCCAGGCACCACCACATCCAGCCTCACGACCTCCTAGAGCCCTGTGTCAATCTGTACGCCTCCAGTTTGATCCTCCACACCGCGATTCAGAAGCATGGTCGCACCTGGAAGGCCATTGCCGGTTACAACGGGTCGACTGCGTATATTCCGGCCGTCTGGAAGCACTTCTGTCAGCGTGCGCCGGATTCGGGCTGCTCCTCCGGACGCTCGGCTCCTCCGCTCCCAAGCACGCCGTTACCCCCTGCATACGACAGAGGCATCGTTGAGACACAGCGGCATACAGGTGGCAGGTCGATCACGTGGAACAGCCGTCCATTCGGCACACAGCTAGAAAATCCCGCAACAGACATCTTTGATCTCCTGAACCTACGCGCATTGCTGGTCGTCACCCCTGCCCTTCTGTGTGGTGGCATTGGACTCCTCCTGATCCTCGCGCTCGGCGGGCGGCTCGTGCTCTTGGCTGTCTACATCCTCCGAGAAGGGCTCCATAGCCTCCGCCGGCAACGCGCCACACATCGTCATCTGACCGCCTGGCGTCACTAATCCCAGCACGCATTCGCACTCCCCGTCTCACCACCAGAGAGGAACCACCGTGAAAGCTGCAATCGCCCAAGACCAGCCGCGTGACTACGAGATTCCCCGCTACACCATCAGTCTCGTCAAAGAGGCCACCTCGCCGTTCCACACCCAGACGCGGTGTCAGTCGTCGGAAGACGTCTACCGCTATTTCAAAGACATCTGCGCAGACCAAGATCGTGAACATCTTTATGCGCTCTTTCTCGACACGAAACATGCGCCCATCGGACTGAATCATGTGGCGATGGGCACGCTCAACACCATGCTGGTCCACCCCAGAGAAGTCTTCAAGTGTGCCATCCTCTTGAACGCCGCCTGTCTGATCCTCGTTCACAACCACCCTTCTGGCGATTGCTCTCCGAGCCCAGAAGACCGCGTCCTCACGACTCGGATCGCCGACGCGGGGAAGCTCCTCGGCATCGCACTCCTCGATCATGTGGTGATTGGCAACAGTCGGTACTTCTCGTTTGCGGACCAAGGGGCGCTGACGCAGGACTCACCCAAGTACGCGTCTTAATCTTGATACCGGTGCTCTTCTGACGTAGCTGGCGAGCCTTGCTTCGAAATGAGATGGGCGGGAAACGGGACATTGTTGCTGCATCCCAATCATTCTCTGGAGAATCCTCATGGGCGTCACAAAAACCCCGAGCACGCTTGATGATGGTCTGACCCCAATCTGTACTTCTTGTGGCGTTGCGCTCTGCTGGGACATCTCTGAATTTGAGTACACCGAGCGCCAAGCTTTTTGGGATGCCTGGCGGTGTCAGGAGTGCCATCCCGATGCCAAGGGGGCACGGCGACGCTGGATTGAACAACAACACGCGGCCGGCAGCGGCCCATCAAGGGTGCCATGACACCCGTTGCTCGCTGTCCATTCCGGCGCCGTCCCTTTCCCAGACGTGCCCCATTCTGGCCCCCAAATTTCAAACAAATCGATAGCGGTATCCGGACTCTCTACGATTTGAGCAAGGGCATCGCCCTGTTCGGTGTGTTTGTCCCATTGGTGACTTTTACCGGGGTCTGGTATAAACTGGTTTTAGCAGTTTCAGCTGGTGTAGCCTTCTTTCTCACCGCGTGGTATTTGGAAGGACGCAATGGATCTACATTGTGATCTCGACACCGCAGTCCTGATCGGCTTCAACCTCATCGGGTGGAGTCTCTTCCTCGGCGTCCTGCTCAGGGATCGCCTCACGCAACTCTCCCAGCCCCAGACCTCGCACGTTACACGATAGCAACCGTAATCTCTCCCGACGGGTGCCATACTCCTACACGCCGTCGCATCATCGTTTCCGTATCGGTGCATGGTTGTCCTGTAATACACAGACAGGCTTGTGGACGACGGAGACCATGCACCTCGAACACCTGTGCCGCATTGCGCTCGAAGACCCGCACCTGGTTGAAACCGCTCTACTGAGAGATCCCTTCACCTCGCAGTTTCTGAAGGACTGTCTCGCCCACCTTCATCAGGGAGATCCGAAACGACTGGCCCGTGAATCCCACCTGTTTGCTCAACTCGCTAAAGGCACACTCCGTCTTGAACCCTCAAGCTGACCCTCCAATGGCCCCACGATCCCCACATCCGCTCGATCTGCTGATCCGGACCGGAGTGGAGTGCGGCTTTACCGATCTCATCGTTCGCGCGTGCTATGCACAGCTCGCGGGAATCGCTGATCCGTCCAACCGTATGGCCTGGTTCGACATCTTTTTCTCCCAGTGGACCGCTTCGTCTCAGGTTCCTTCCCGTCTGCTTCCCAAGCTCCGGAGTACGGCGTTACTCAGGATCGACGCGCTCCGACGTTCCTCATCCAGATAGCTGTCCTCTCAACACATGGCCCGCTCCGCGGGCAGGGCGACGTCCGTCGTGGTCTTACGAGGCAGACCCTAATCACCTCCCACCGAAGGAGCTACCATGTCAGGCAAACGAGATTTGAACTTCAGTCTGTACTCTGGGAGACTCACCCACCAGCCAGAAATGATCCAGTACAGCGCAGGCAACGGCCATATGCTCTGTTTCTCGCTCGCCATTCATTCGGACGCTCCCTCAGACAAAATCGACAATCCCATGTTCCTCGATGTGAAAGTCACCGGGGCCTCGCCCGAACTCCATCAGCACATGAGCATCGGCCAAGAGGTACGGGTCCGTGGGGAACTGCAGTCACGGACATTCAAAAAGCACGATCACGTCCAACGGACCTACTATCTACACGTGAAGCACCCCTCTGACCTCGAATTCCTCTCGCGTCCGAAGGAAAAAGCCACGACCTAATCACCGCACCCACGGATTCATACACCCCGTGACGTACACATCCCAGCCTGAACAAGGAGTGTCTCATCATGACCACCGTCCAAATCACGCATGCTCTGATGGCTCGCGCCCTCTACGAAGCCCATTCCTCCGTAGAATGTCTCTCGATTGAGGACCTCCGCGACCTGCCACTTCCGAATCTCGGTTCCCAAACCGATTCTGATACGTCCTGGCTTCCCCCACTTCCGGATCGTGTTCTCGTTACCAACGAAGCGGAGGAGGAGGAAGCCATCACCCTCATTGACCATCTCTTTCAGGCCCATATGGACGCCTGGGCCCTACAGGACCGCGATCAGGTATTCTCCCGTGGAACCCGGTTCGAGGATGAAAATCCCGCCCCCCAATACCCACTCATCACTAAGAGCTCTCGCCGAACGTCGGATCCGTCGTTCATGGTCCTACCTGACGGGCGACGGGTACTCCAACTCGATGCCCAGCGTCTGCTGACACTCTGTGGCATCCAAGAGGTGTTGCTTCTCCAAGACGTTCGCCAAGGCGCCTTTACACGCGCCGGCCGGGGGAAATGTCCGTCCTGCCAGGGCTTGCATCTGGCTGCCACCAAAGCAACACCGGCTGCCCCAGCACGCCCATCAGGAGATAGCCTCGTCTGCCCCAAGTGCCAAGTCAGCATCCAGAGCAACTACATTCAGGAGGATGCCGATACCCTGAAATGCCTCTGCTGTTCGCACCGGATCTATCGAGAGCATGCCCACGAGCTGCCGGAGCTCGATGCCGAGGACATCACGCAGAATGAAGAGCTGATCGCGCGGGCCTGGTATGCAGCTCCCAGCCAGACGGTCGAGACTGGCGACGACGAGGCTCTTGATCTCGACAACCCACAGGACAGCGACGACCTGTTCGACGACCCCACTCAGATCGACACGTTCGAGTACCTAGACTACGAGTCATCCCATGAAATTACTCAGGACGACCTCCCCAACGACGAGACCGACGTCGATCTCCCCGATCTCAAGGACAAGCTCCATGCACCAGCCTATGCCCTGTTCTGTCAGGGACGTCACCCGCTTCGACAGGCCCTCCTCAACCAGGCTATTCTCGCACTCGACGCCCATGAGAATCGCATGCCGGTCTGGGTCGCGGCCGGGCGCATCCTCTCCTCGACCCCGCACCACTTGTCTCCGACCGATGCGCAGGCTATCACAACCTGGCTCCATGGACTTCCCCACGAGGACCTCGCCCTCCTGGCCGGCGATCCGAATACCAGCAACGAGCGCCTAGCCCATCCGGAACCCGGGCTATTCTTCCCAACCGATCAACTCCTGATGCCATTGATCCGGTTCTTCGGACACAGCCTCAAACGCTTTCGCAACAAGGAGGCAGGGTGTCGCATCCTGGCCGCGGATTATGGGCTGACGGAGTCCGCGTTCAAACACATCGCCATAGCCTATGGGCAGCTTCCGACCACCCGTGTGGCCTCCCCTCAACCCTGTGAAGGAGTCTCCGCATGACTTATATTCACGTTGAACTCGTTGGCCGTGTCGCGACCACCCCCGTATGCGCCACAGTCGGCGCACGCCAGGTGACCAATCTCCGCGTCGCGATCGATCGGCCTGTTCAGGCCGATCACCCTGGACACACTCCACCGCTGTTTCTCTCCGTCTGCATCTGGGACCACGACCCCGACCACCAACCGCCCTCCTTGGGGAAAGGCCAAACAGTCAAGGTCACAGGGCGCTTGGAAACCCGCATCTCTGCGCACACCGGACTAACGTATACCCATGTCGTCACCGACCACATCGAACTGATGCCGCCGGAGGTACACCGACGGGCTGCCTAAGCCACGCCGAACCGGCGGGCAAACAAAAAAAAGGGGAGCACTTCCGGGAAGACGCACTGAGTTCCAAGGAACTCGCGTCTTCACACAGAGAAGTGTCTCCCCTCATGTATCGGTGTCATTCCTGAAATAGGGTCATGCGTGAGGAGTACGAGTCCAATACTCCTACCCCCACACCGTTCCATACAATGCGCGATGAGCCTCATCGATGGCATCGGCAGCTTTCTCACGAATCTGCTTCGCCGAGTCCTGAGTAACGCCCGTCCGACAAAGCAGCTCATCTCGAAGAGGGGCTTCGAGGGTCTGTGCTCTCTTCCAGACGGCTGTCACGAAGGCAGCTTCATACGTCTCAGGGATGCAGCTCGATCCCTGTATGTGTTGGGTAATCTCGGTGATGATGGTGTCGATCGTATTCATGAACACCTCCAGGTTTCAGCGACAGAGGCACAGAGAGAGGCGTGCTCTCAACGAGACCACGCGCTCTCTCTGCACTTTTCCTTATCGACAACGTCGTTAGGCACTCGCTGCACGGAACACGTCCGGTGAGACACCAAACGACGGGGCCAAAATACGGACACCCGCGCCGGCGACCCGGAATCGTCTCAATGCCAACCGACATGCCAGTTGCCAGTTCTGAATCTTCGTCGATACGGACGGCACGACCAGCATACGTTCCGGCTGAGCCAATTCCATCGCCAAGTCAGACTCCGGGAGAAACGCGCGCAACTCCTCAGTCGACGTGCGCATCAGCCAACGTGCGATTTCCTGTTGCTCTGCGCGTCCCAACCCCCGGCACGATTCCATGAGTGTGGACGCCACGGCCCAAATCATATCGAGCCGCTCCCCACTCAGTCGTTCACGCAGTGTGCCCTCTAACAGAGCACAGCGCAGCGGTTTGACTGTCCAGTCTCGCCAGAAGCGATTCTGCAGGGCCATCAGCTGATCCACAGGATCTTCCGCGCTCTCCATGTCCTGCGTCTCAAAGTCCTCAACCGCACCGCGTTGAGTCTCATCCTCGCCAGTCATGCTGCTCGGTACGATGTCCTGCTCGTCGTCGTCCGCTGACTCTCCAGATTCGTCTGTTTTTTCCAGCAGCGTTCCGTCCTCGTGCTCCTCAAGCTCGAGTTCCGATTCCACGTCGACCGTCGCACTCGGTTTGCGTCCAAGTTCGACTCGCCACGCGCAAATCAGACAGTGGGCCTCTTTCAGATCTAACTGGTGTACGCCGACTGTCATCATGGACACCACCACAGACGACGAGCCACAGTCGGGACACAGCGGAGTGTCGACTGTCGCATCGGTCGCTTGGGAGGCGCGTGTTCCACGAGGAGCAGGCACCGTGTAATCCAGTTCTGCCATGTCTTCCCAAGTCTCACCACGATCGTCGTCGTCGTAACGATTTTCGAACGGGGTGCGGGCATCCGACATCTTGGCATTGCGTCGTTCAATATCGGTCAAGTCCGCCAGGCGGGCGCGCAGACTAGCCCATTGTGCCGGATGCACCTGATAACGTGGCTTTTCCAGCTCCCAGACCAGTCGTTGCAGGTCCTCCAGAGCGAGCCGTTCCCAGGCATGTACCAAGCGTCCGTGATTTGCAGCAATCCGTCGGATATCCTGGACTACTGCCGAGACGATCGCCTTTGCCGTTTCCGAGCGAACCAACGTGGCATCCACTACGGGAGTCCGGCGAGGGGCTGCACTGAGAAGTCCACGTAACGTCGCCTGCTTCGATGTCAGATGGGATGTCGTCATGATGAGATCCTTTCATGTCATGGTGTATGTGGTAATGAACTAAATGTAGACGGTCGTCGTGGCGCACTCCGGAACCATTCTGCGTCGTGTGCAGCATGATGAGAATGTGTGTGTGATGTGATGGAGCGGTGATAGGCGCAATACGCATGCGACAGCTTACGTATGGACGGTGAAGTCAGGAAAGGAAAGGGAAAGGCTCGACGCAGCGGACTTGCGTTGTCGAACCCTACGGCACAGATGTTCGAGCAGTTCGCTCAAGATACCGGCCTCGATCAGTATCACGTGAAGAACACAGACACTGAAACGCCGGCGGACAATGCATATGCATCGTCATACAGACCTCCTTGATAGAGCATGGGCACGTGGCTCATGCATGGTGAATAGGATCACGCCACCAATGCAGTCTTCGATTCTCTTTGCGCACACAGGATGCAAGGAGACCGTTAGACCGGGAGCATGCCGTGAAGCTGATGTGGACCGATCGATGGAATTGAGAAATGGAGCACTGACAGAAGAGATGCAATCTAGCTGTGATGATCACTCACAGGAACTAGATTGCAGATGCAGAAACGTTGTACGGAGTACAACGCGAGAGAAAGGATGGTTCGGCAAAGCCTACGAAAAAGAATATGCGCTCATCGTAGCCAAGACCGAATAATGAGTCAAGCCCCTCTCGCTACGGAGGGTTGTCCTGTTTTGAAGACTCCAGCACATCCGAACCCGCACAACGGATGCACTTGACGTGTACGGCTAATAGCCGTACACTAATGATGTCATAGGAGCGAATGCCATGATGTCACAACACAAAACCCTGGAACGTTCTACGGAGAAGACCGCTCGGCTTGAGGCACGCATCACGGAGCAGCAGAAGGCGTTGTTCATGAGGGCGGCTGAGTTGACTGGCCGCTCACTTACGGATTTTGTCGTGGCCTCTGCGCAGGAAAGCGCAGCGCGGACCTTGCGCGAGCATGAGACGTTGATGTTGAGCTCTCTCGACCGCAAAGCATTTGTCGAAGCGCTGCTCCATCCTCCGATACCTGGTGCCCGCCTACGGGAAGCCATAGGCCGCTATCGAGACCGTCAGCATCGTCGCCGCGATGGCCGTTAAAACCAAGCCGACCGCATGGAGCGTCGAGCCTATTTGGAAAGCGCACGACCACCCGAGCTTATCGTGCGGCTCTGAAGTGCTGGACCGTTATCTGCGGGAACAGGCCAGCCAGGATGCGCGCCGGCGGGTGGCCGCGCCATTTGTTCTCGTCCACGAGTCCGACCGCAAGACGATTATCGGCTACTATACGCTCTCCGCCCTCGGGATCGATCTTCACGACCTACCGGATAGCGTGATCAAGAAACTTCCATCGTATCCGGTTGTTCCGGTCACTCTGCTTGGGCGCCTCGCGGTAGATCAGCATTACACAGGCCAAGGAGCCGGCGAGTTCTTGTTGGTGGACGCGCTCCTGCGGGCCTGTACGCAATCCTCACAGATTGCCGCCGCGGCGGTTGTCGTGGATGCGATCGATGAACAGGCCGCACGCTTCTATCGACATTTCGGATTCACTCAGTTCCCAGACATGCCAACCCGGCTTTTCCTTCCGATGAAAACAGTGACAGAACTGTTTGGTCGTGACTCGCCCTAGAATCCAACGAGACCTTCACGTCATGGCCTGGAATTCCGGATGAGTTAGACCTGTCCAGGATTCCGGTCATCCACCGTTCACACCCCCAGGCATTCTCGACCCCATCCGTCCAAACTGCGACCGCTCAACGTCCACCCTCTTGGCCCGAGGCGCTCAGGATGAGCGCAGGTCGGGCATCCGTGTGTCCATCATGCCAGCAATCGAGGAGGTCCTATGCCCCAGGCACCGGTCGCTCTCCATGCCAGTCGCACTGGCAAACCTGCGTCGACCCGCGCGCTCCTCCTCATCGAGCAGTTTCGGACCGCGCTTCAGGACGAACTCCAGAGCCGCAACCCTCGGCAACACCAGGAGACCATCTGCGTCCCCTTGACCGACGGTCAACGGCAACACGTGACCGGACGGACGCACTACTATCTCTTTCAATCCGAGCCGATCCCCGCCAACCTCATTGAAGACACGAATCCTTCCCTAGTCCTCATCAGCCAGCGCATTCCCTGCCGCATCGTTGGCTTTTCCTCAGAGGGCCTCGCCTTGGCGTTCGAAGGCGAGGCCCCGGAGACGATCCCCGCGGCGCATCTCACTTTCGACTCAGTGCGCTTACTGCAAGCCCTCGACAGACGGCTGCAATCCATCAGCCAGCAGCCGGACGCCTTCGGGACCGCCCTCGCCCTCAAGGCCTTTGATCCCGATGCCATGGCCACTATCACCTCCCTCGACCGCTTGCCGGAACCATCAGGCCTCAATCCCGATCAGGCGCAAGCTTACACCAGTGCCCTCGAACGAGATCTGCTGTTTGTCCTGGGCCCTCCCGGTACCGGGAAAACCGCCTTCATCACCGCCTTAAGCCGGACCTTGTTGGCGCAGCATGGCCGGACCCTGATCTGCTCCCCGACCAATACGGCCATCGACAACATCCTGGAACATCTGCTCAGCCAATCTCCCGATCTCGCCACCGATCAGGTGATTCGCATCGGCACTCCCAGCCCGGACAGCAGTGATCAGTGCCAAATGGCCAATCTGGAGACGATTGCCCTGACCCACACCCTCCCGCTCGAAGAACGAGCCAAGACCCTCCGCCGCCAGTTGCAGGACTTGGATCGAGACCTGCCGTACCTCGCACACAGTGCCGTCTCCGCCAAACACCTGGACGCCCACTGGCGAGAATTGCAAACGCTGCGTGCGCGACACCAGATGCTCCACGGCGATGAACGCCGGCTGCGCGGACTCCTCACCGAACGCGCCACGACCATCCAGGACCTTGAAACCGAGCTTCGAGCCTTCAATGCCAGTCCTGCGTTCCGTCGGCTCTTCGAGCACGGCAACAAAACACGAATCGTCGACGACCTTGCGTGTTTCCGAGGCTACCAAGCTGCCGACGAAGTCACGCTCCAGTCCTTGCAATCCCAGGTGCTCCACTCCCAGGTCCGGATCGATACCCTCAATCGCGTCATGGAGCAATTCCGGCAGGACCACCGATTACCGGACGCCCCGTGGTCCCCCGAGCAGATCTGCGCCATTCATGAGGCTATGCAGGGAATCCGACACGATCTCCAAGACAACCTCGATCGCCTTGAGCGCGAGATCGCTCAGATTGAACAGGCCCTGGTACGTCGCAGCAAACTCGTCGCAACCACGCTGACCCGAACCTACACCTCACGGCTACTCGACGACCAACGTTTCGACACGGTGATCATCGACGAGGCCAGCATGGCCCTGGCCCCGGCACTCTTCTGCACCCTGGCTCTGGCCACTTCGCGGCTGATCATCGTCGGAGATTTCCTCCAACTGGCGCCCATTGCGTCGGCCAAGACCCCGGCCACTAAACAATGGCTGGCCAGGAGCATTTACGATCTCGCCGAGATCACCTCCGGACGAGATCCTCGCGTGGTGCCCCTCAGCATGCAGTACCGCATGCATCCCGACATCGCAAACGTCAGCCGTCGTCTGTACGCACGCGCAGGGCTCAGCTACGTGTCCGCTCCGTCCACGTTGACGGACCGCAGCCAAACTGCCGAGGCCGCGCCGGCGCCAGGACATTCACTCATCTTCTGCAACACCGAACCCGCGCATCCCGTCACCGTTCGTGACGCAAAAGGCTCTCCTTTCAACCTGTATCATGCGATCCTGGCGGTCCGCTTGGCCCAGGAGGCCCTCTCCACGCCCGGGCATCTGCCGACCGTCAGCATCATTTGTCCTTATCGTGCCCAGGTCAATCTCATTGAACGACTCTTGCGCCTGGAAGAACTCGACGAACTGGTGCGCGTGGGCACCATCCACCGGTTTCAGGGACGGGAGAGCGACGTCGTGATCTTCGATACCGTCACGACGGAGAACGCGACCCGGTCGATGTTGGGCTGGGCCTATGACGATGCGGCCCCGCACAAACTGATCAATGTCGCCCTGACTCGCGCCAAAGGCAAACTGGTCGTCATCGGACATCACGGGGCACTCGCCACCCTACAGAATGGGCCTCAGCCGATTCTCTGGGAATGTATCGAAGAGGCCAAGACTAATGGCTTGCATCTCGCCGCCACGACCATTCTCCCTCCCATGACCTTCTCGCTGCATGACAGCCCTATCGAATCGGACGCAGTCCTCTCACGGGTGCTCGCACGCACCACCGCGACACGGGGACAGCTCAAGCCCGTGCCCTCGCGGCTCACGTCCCTGGTCCAAGCCTCATAACCGGCGCCACCATACCCCGCAGAACAGCCGCCGCACTCGCCAGCGGCAGCATGACGACTCCCGGTGTTTGTCACGGAGGTCGATCTCCACCCGACGATCTGCCACGGCCGCATCCAGCAGGAGAACACTCATGGACACCTCACCCACTCCTCGTCCGCTCACCTACGATCAGCAACGCGCCTCGGAAGCCGCCTTCCTCGGCCTCCCTTCGAACCCATCGTGGACACAAGGGGCTCAACAGATCTATGCCCAGCTCACGCAGGCTGTGGCCAAGAGGCAGCCACCGACGGAGTTGACGCACGAGGGCCTACGCCCACATCTATCCTCACTTCCTGTCGGACCCGAGACCACCGACTGGACCCCAGACCACTGCCAAGTCTGGCACCTCTCACTGCACGCTCCAGACGAGCAACATCTCTTCGTGCTCGATCCGCAACATCCCGTGAAAGACCTCGTGGAGACGATTGAGGCCAAGTGGCCTGGTCGCACCTACCAGCTCAATCCCGTCACCTGCGGCGTGTTCGCACTCCTCAACATTCCGCAGGAAGCTTTCAATCAACATCCGGAACGACAGATCATCCATTCCCTTATCGCTCCGGCTTCCCCGTCGCCGTCCACCTAAGACACGGCCCCACGACTCCGTCTACCAATCCACCACAGCGCGCACCCGCACAACGCACCAGGCCGCACGAAGGCCCGCGTAGCGGGCAGGCATCACACCGTCACGATTCAGGCACATGGGGTGCTTGAACGAATCACGCGTGCAGGAGGTTATTATGTCCACGTCTACCCAGACGCTCCAAGAACCGAAGAAACCGTATCGCGACACCAATAAGATCGAGATTGCCGGGCAGCTCGGTCAGAACCCCGAGATCGTCGCATTGTCCTCTGGTCGCATGATTGTCACCGGTTCACTGGCCTCTCATCGGAACTACATGAAGGATGGCCAAACGGCCAAGAAGACCAACTGGGTCCCGTTCACGTACCGGGGCGACAACCCAGAAGAGTTCGCCAATGCCTTACGGAAGGGCGATCAGGTGCTCCTCCTCGGAACCCTCGACTACCGCGAATGGATTGACGAGTCCACACAGACCAAGCGCTCCACCTTGGAAGTCGCCGCGTTCGAGTACAAACTCATCCGCGAGGGCAAGCATCACTAAGGCCGTTCGGTGGCCTGCCGCCGGGACTCAGATCAGCCTTCGCTGACGGAGTCCCGGTCCCGCCATGTGGGTAGACGATCCCCACCCATCGCTTGATCGTCCCCGTGGATTCTGCGGACTAACAGAATCATTCATCGACCTGGGAGGCATTCAGGAAGGTAGGCTTTGAAGCAGCCAGGCGGGTTGGAATCCGCTTACCTCTAAGGAGTAGTGATAATCCCGGTGCGACGGTCAGCGCTTTGCGCGAGATACGCTGGCACACCCCTGAGATCCCGGGGGAGAAAACGCGCCCATGCCTAGATAATGCTTAAGGACGGAGAACCGAATGAAGCCCTGAGTAGGTTCTCCGAGAAGGCTTGTACGCTAGGATGGAAAGTTGTAGACGGTGCTTCCGAGAAATGAAAAATAGACTTTTGGCGTAATAGCACACCTGAACGCCTCCCATCTCCCATACATGCTCCTCTCCTCAATTCTGGAGGCACTCATGCAGACCTTTCCACTCCTTGCGATTGCCATCTGCGTGCTCTTTCTGGCAATCGCAGTCGGGCGCGCCTCCCTTCGTCGCGTCCTGCACAACAAGAAACGACGGCACTATCAACGCCACCCACTCTCTCTCGAACTACGACACCTTGCCCCTGCCTGCCGTCCCAATCGGCATCGGTCCTGACGCTACGCGTCAGCGACCGGGATCTCCTGCTGGCCCTGCGGGCAGTGTCGGCGCTCACTGACCTTGATGGAGGGGCATATGTCCACACCTGCTGCGGCCAAGTGCTATAGCTTCACCAGTCCCATGAGTGTGGGCATTGCGCTCACCGCTCTCATCCGCGCCTACGGCTACCATTGTCATTCCCCTGAGCCGTATTCCGCACATTCGTGCGCCTACCTCGTCGAGAATCTACACGATGCAACGGATACGGGCGGGTACACCGTCACCCGCAAACAAGAGAATGCCAACGAGTACCTGTTAACCATCCACCGCACCACCGCGCCTCATTTACGGACCATCATCGAACGGGCGCGGACAGAGACCGTGGCACACTCCAACATTCAGATCGTGTCATCGCGCCGCGCAAAGCCCCGGGCGGCTGCCTAACTCCGCAGGCGCTAGGTCCCACCTCGACCGTACACCCATTGCGTCTCTCGCCGTGCCCCATGGCTGCCGTGATATTCGGCCGGACCCGCAGGCCCGCTGCGCGGGCAGGGGATCGGCAGGTGTCACCCAGGAGGTCTACTATGATCCCACACGACACGCCAGCCCAACGCGCAAGCGAGAAGGCGCGACGGCTTGCCGACGCCTTTCTCGGTCTGCTGGCACAGTTCGGATACACAGCGACACTTGGTGCTGCGGTCAACTACGGACAAAAAGTCTCGCTCTCTCATCCCTCGTTGTCCCACACCCTGTACGCGGTCATCTATGTGGGAAAGGAGAAGGCCTCGTTCGTGAAAGCGGGCAAGAACTGGCCTGATGGATTGTACGCCCCACTGCTTCATAAGTTTCGTACGCTGCTGGAGCCAGAGCCCATGCCTCCGCTGGCTACCATTGCACAGGCGGCGGGATCGACCGTCGCCTATGTCGATGGCTCCTACTGCGAGGAAGACCGCAGCGCGAACATTGGTTGGGCCTTCGAAATTTGGCGGGATGGCGAGTCCATCGACGGCCAGGCGGGCGCCATCTCCCACCCCGATGCGTTGAGTCTTCGCAATGTCGCCGGGGAGTGTCACGCGGTCGAACAGGTCGTGGAATGGTGTCGGGCCAATGACTGTACGGAGATCGAGATTCGGTTTGACTACATCGGACTGGAGAATTGGGCGAACGGCACCTGGCGGACCAATGCGGTCCGGACACAACGTTATCGTGAGCGCGTGGCATCCTCCGGCGTCCGCATCACATGGACCAAAGTGCAGGCGCATACCGGAGAGTACGGCAATACACGCGTCGACTATTTCGCGCGCCACGCAGCCACCCATCACGCCTTTTTCCCTGAGCTACCCGTTTCCATCCTGCCCGCACACTTTCGCCGCTCACGGACAGCCGCGGTTTCTTGCCGGTAATACAGCGGCAGATGGCTGAGTGAATCTCTTCGCCAAGTCGGCAGACAGGTCCAGTCCCGGCCCGCTACGCGGGCAGGCCGCCTCGGCATGGGCACTCGTATGAATCACGCTGTAGAGACACGTCTGTCGGGAGGCTGTTATGCGTATGCTCGCTCTTGTGATGCTCATCCTCGTTCTCGGGGTTCATTCCAATCTTGCGAAGGCGGAGGAGCTCACCCCTAACACCCTCCCGACCATCGAGCAGCCGCTTACAGAGATGCCGTTCGTTGAAGGACAAGGCGCGAGTTATTCCGTGTCGGACCAGACGCGCGCCTGTCGTCAGGCGTTACCCAAAGCGCAACTGGCCCTTGCCAAAAGCCACGCGCACATGCTCCGGACGCTAGCGGTACGTCCGACTTCCGATCCGGTCATCGACATTACGAACCGCTATGATCGCCACACTCGGATCTGTACGGTCACCATTCGGCTCACCTGGCCCACGGTCTACACCTACCCTCCGGTGAAGCTGGCCACTGATTACCGCGTTCCGACGCCCTAACACCTCGATTTCCAAGGCTCATAGCACGCTTCGCGTAGGTGAACTCTTCGAGGAGGTCCTATGAAACGAGTCGTTTTAGTATCCGGCAGCCGCGACTTCCCTTCCAAACCATGTATCTGATCCTGATCTTTTGGGATGGCCAGTCGCACGGGACCAAACACATGATCGATGCGTGTGAGGGAAGACGGGCCACGTACTCGGTCATCCGTTCATAGGTAGGTAGGATACACGCTCTACTCCCAGCTAGGAGCCTGTCCGAGTAATGCGCGACGTTTGACTGGACAACCCGAACGCGATGTGGTTTCTCTGCGACATGGCTAAAACATTCAAATCCTGGAACGTCGATCAACTGGTGCTGCTCCCTCCGTCAGTTCATGAGCTGGTTCCTGCGGGGCATGTCGCGCACTTCGTGCGAGACATGGTCCGGGACTCGCTGGACTTGTCGGCGATCCGGAAGGCCTATACCGAAGACCGCGGATTTCCTCCCTATGATCCCACCATGATGGTGGCCGTGCTGCTCTATGCCTACTGCCAAGGGCTCTACGCATCACGACGGATCGCGCAGGCGTGTGAGGAGCGCGTGGATTTCATGGCGGTGACGGCGCGGCAAAGCCCGGACTTTCGCACGATCAGTGACTTTCGGAAGCGTCACCTCTCCGCGCTGGGCGACCTGTTCACGCAAGTGCTCCAGTTATGCCAGAAGGCCGGGTTGGTGCGATTGGGGCACGTGGCATTGGATGGGACCAAGATCCGTGCCAACGCCTCCAAGCACAAGGCGATGAGTTATGGCCGAATGAAGACCGCCGAACCGGCACTGGCCGCCGAGGTTGCGTGTTGGCTGGCTGAGGCCACAGCCAGCGACGCGCGCGAAGACGCGGCGTATGGCGTCGACCAGCGCGGGGACGAGCTGCCGGATTGGGTGAAGACCAAGCAACACCGCTTGGAGAAGATCCGTGCCGCGAAAGCGGCATTGGAAGCCGACGCACAGGACACGGCACGGAGGAAGACGCCGCAGAGCGATCCTCCATCAGATCGCCCGCGACGAGGCCGCCCTCCGACACATCCGCCTGGCACCCCCCACGACCGCGCCCAGCACAATTTTACCGATCCAGATAGTCGGATCATGAAGACGCGGGATGGATTTGTCCAAGGCTATAATGCCCAAGCAGCGGTTGATGCTGATCACCAGGTGATCGTGGCGCAGGGGCTGACGAACCAGGCCAGCGACGCGCCCCACCTCGAGCCCATGCTGAAGCAGATCCGGCGTAACACGGGCCGACAGGCTCGGGAGCTGTCGGCGGATGCGGGATATTGCGCCGAGCACAATCTCAAGGCGTTGAATCGCCGCCACGTTCGCGGCTATATCGCCACGGGGCGCCAGCAGCACGGCGAGGCCTCGCCTACCGGCGCGCGCAAGACGGTCCCGAAGACACGAGTCCACGCGATGAAGCTCCGCCTGAGACGAGCCGGGTGGCGTAGTCGTTATCGGCTCCGAAAGCAGGTGGTCGAACCTGTCTTTGGCCAGATCAAACAGGCGCGGGGCTTCAGACAGTTCTTGTTGCGGGGCCTGGCCCAGGTCGCCGCGGAGTGGAGTTTAGTCTGCAGTGTCCACAACGTGCTGAAATTGGCTGGAGCGAGAGGATAAGTCCTTCAACCTCTGACCCGAGCCACAGCCAATGCGGCTCATCGTTCCGTAGTAACGGTTACTCGGACGGGCTCCTAGGGCGCGCAATGCCAAAGGAGACAACATGGGCCGCACCACACCACTCTGTCCCCAGTGTCAGGAAGTTGGTCCAGAAACGCTTATCGAACACTCGACTCTCGGTATCATCCAGTATGAGACCTGTCGAGACTGTACGTATCACAATCTCTCCCGCGCGTCCTCACAGGGACAATTCGTCATGAGCTGCTATGCGAGAACTGCTGAGCTGGAGCGTGACCGCTATGCGCTCCACTATCTCACCTGTGTGCGCGATATGAAGTACCAGATGTATCAGGTCTCCACGGCATACCCACGGTACACCTTGACACGACGTGGCCAAGACGGCCGCACCTACGATAATGCGCACTATGAGTTTTGGTGCAAAGTGGAAGCGCTCATTGAGCACTTGTTTACAAACTGCTCGCCGGGCCCTCAGCAGGTGTCTCCGTTGCCCTAACCCTATCCTGTATCCCCTAGCTGCGGCTCGCTACGCTCGCAGGGTCGTCCTCCTGTGATAGTTCACGACAAGGAGGCACACATGGGACACAACGGCTTTCATTTGCCCGCATCCGAAACATTGAAACTGCGCACACTCCGTCATGTGACGGAGCGGCAATCTGTCGATGCCTTGGCACGCCTCCGTGCACGGGACCGGGAGGCGGACAAGAAGGACGTCGGTGCCATTGCCCGCGCGATCCGAGCGGGACAGTCGCGCATCACGCTGTGATAGCTCGTCACACATTCGCTCTAACGTAGCTGTACTCTTCCACAAGAAGGTAGACAGCGTAAGGCGGACAGGACCGATGGCCATAGCGATCCTATCGTCTCGGTGCTGTCCAGGCTCCTCCCTACGTCGCCCCCAAACCAGCAGAGGCCTTCGGCAGGGGGACTCGTTTGGTGACTACTCACCACAGGAGGCGACGATGACACGACTGGATCGAGGACAAATCGGGAAAGGCAACGGCATCGATATTACGGTAAAGAGCAGCCGTGGTCCATTTCGGGCATTCGCGCCGACGTGGGACATGGTCATGGGGCACAAACGGCGGGAACTGTCGGACGAACAGTATATTGAGCGCTACCGGCCGATCCTTGATCGTGTACCGCTTGCAGTCTGGACTGCGCTCGCCGCGACGCCCACCTGCAAATTCCTCTGCTATTGTCCCCCGGGAGTCTTCTGCCACAGTCATGTGGCCATTGAGTATGCGCTCGCGCGATTTCCGGACTGGTTCATCGACGGAAGGGCCTCGTCCTCTATTCCACGGCGCTACACGCTGTAGCCGTAGGGCCGGCGCGAGCATGCGCTCGCGCCGGCAGAACCGCCGTCATTGTGAGAGGGTGATATCCCGCTTCAGGAGCTCCATCCACCACCCGAGCCAGTTTCCGTGAATCGCCGCTGCGCCAAACGCTACTCCTGCCAGAACTAAGATCAGATGATCGGCGAACCCGAACGGCTTCCATCGCGCCAGCACCCACCGCTCCCGATTCGTCGCATGCCATGGCCACCACAAGGGTACACCCCCGCTCAACGCATCTAAGACTAGGTGGCTACCCCAACCGATCAACCCCGCTTCAATCCACGTCCAGGGCATGTCGAAGATCACGGCCAAGGAGGCGGCCGTGATGATCCCGACCAACGAATGACTATAGGTGCGATGGCCCACTAGCCCCTTGAACCCTTTGGCCAAGAGAAACAATCGATAGCCAATGGTCGATTGCGGCTCGTCAATATCCGGCAAAAGCCCAGTTCCCGCTGAGATCAATAGAACGGTGGGGTCTGGCCCAAAGAGCCAGGCCGTCATCGCGGCTGGCACCAGGCAATGCGTTCGCCCCATCATGCGTCACCAGCATTCTGCAGGTGACGCGCATCTTCTTCCCGCCCAATCCATTGCGCCTCCCCGGCAAGCGAGGCTTTCTTGGCCTGGCGGTAAGCCCGAGATCGTAGCTTTGCTTTGACCATGCGAATCCGAGCCCGGACCACATGCTCTGCATTGAGTCCCATCTGGCGCT